>ENA-OQJS01000043-OQJS01000043.1-human-gut-metagenome-genome-assembly--contig:-NODE-43-length-23981-cov-1.921020_pt1 | contig 23981 bp, 24 predicted proteins | sample MGYA00242598_ERZ504764 | MGnify/ENA primary metagenome ERZ504764 (study PRJEB26092, sample SAMD00036368) | human gut metagenome | host: Homo sapiens | study: EMG produced TPA metagenomics assembly of...
CTTTTTTCAAGTAGCAACAACATAAAATTCATATCACATTATTATTTTTTCGACCAACAATGAAAATAATAATAACATTTTGTTTCCTTTTTTGAAATACTTTACATAAATTGGCAAAATCTTTAAGAAAGCCTAAGCATAGGTAAGGGAGACCAAATTTTGTTAATTTTAAAAAACACTAAAAGGCATGAAGAAATTTATGACTAGAAAACACACTGAAGAACATCTGTCCAGTCGGAAAGAGCGTTTTTCAGATCTAATGGGGAAAGGTTTATTCTTGTTAGCTTTTAGCAGTGCACTATCAACAAACATCTGGGCACAAACAACAACCACAACAAACGCTCAGACTACTAGCCAAAATTTTACAGGAAAAGTCTGCGACAGTAAAGACGGTTCTTCTCTGATCGGCTGTACCGTACGTGTAAAAGGTAAGAAAGCTGCAACCATTACAGATGCCAATGGAAATTACAGCATCACAGCCAAGCCTGGGGACATTCTGATTATCTCATATATAGGATATGAAACCGTAGAAGTCCCAGCCGGAAGTAAAAAAGCATCCAATATTTTCATGGTAGATGATAGTGTAATAATGGATGATGTAGTCGTAACAGGTTACCAGACTTTAAAAAAAATTCAATGTTACAGGCTCTGTAAATACCATCAACAATGAAAAAATTTCTTTAAGAAGCAGCACCGGCTGAATGGACTTCTGGAAGGTACAGTACCAGGACTAAACGTTTACAATGATAATTTCCGTATCCGTGGTGGAGCTTCAATGAACTCAGGAAATGATCCGCTATTTATCGTAGACGATTTCGAAGTAGAAGAATTGCCCGAAAATATGGACATGGTAGAAAGCATTACTGTGCTGAAGGATGCGTCTGCTACAGCAATATGGGGATCACGTGCAGCGAATGGTGTAATTGTCATCACAACCAAAAAAGGAAAAGCAAACGACTTTAAGATTTCTTATTCGAATAATTTCAAGGTGTCTGCCAAACCTAATTTCGACGATTTGCATCGTGCTTCCAGTGAACAGATTATCGATTACGACAGAGAAGCACATTTGTATGGATATAATTCGATGATGGGAGGTTTCGGTTATCAAGGAGCCGGCTACTCTCTATCACAAGAAATATTAAACGATTATTGGGAAGATGTTGTTATCGACTGGGAAACGGGATCAGTATTACCTATGGATCCAACAAAGTTGCCGAAATGGATGCCCGTCTGAATAAACTGAAAACTTACTCCAATCGGAAACAATTGGAAGATAACCTATTAAGAAATGCTTTCCGCCAACAGCATTTAGTTTCCATTTCTGGAGGTAACGAGCGAATAAATTATTATCTGTCAGGAAGTTTCATTGGAGGACACTCCGAGTATGTAGGAGATAAAAACCGTTCATACAACATCAACTCACGTATGTCTTACAAGCTTCTGCACAACCTGACACTGCGTTCCGACCTCTCGGCTACATTCGATAACAATGACAACGGCTATACTAACCTAAGCAGCGACATATATAATATGTTCCCGTTCCAGATGTTATTAGACGAGCAAGGCAATCGCATCGCTGATTATACACAATTCTCCCGCATGGACGCCGACAAGTATACAAGTGAATACGGATATTTAAGTTTTGGAAAAAATCTGTTGGATGAAGTCGATCTGGCCAACAATACAACAAAAAATACCGATTATAAAGCTCGTTTCGGTCTGGACTATCGTATTTTAGAAGGCCTTAACTTGTCTGCCGACTATCAATACGAAAGATATCAGTCTATAAACAAAGATATTCAGTCGGTAAACAGCTATAGCGTAAGAGAGTTAATCAACCAGCATACAGTTATCAACGAAAATGGCTTATCGTACCGTATTCCTAAGGGAGATATCCTCGACCATTCACAAAATGATATAGAAGCCTGGACTATGAAAATAGGCGCAACTCTTAACCGTAATTTCGGTATAGACAAACAACACTATGTCAACGCAACTGCGGGATTTGAAGTACGAAGCAAGCACAGCACTACGGAAACATACCGCAAACTAGGCTATGACGATCAAGTATTATCATGGTCACCTATTGATGCCGTTGATCTGGCTACCAATGGTACTACACCTCCCTGGTACGACTATCCGATGCGCTATTATGCAAGCAGTTATGATGGCTTTAACGATATTTTAAACAGAGAAGTATCTTATTATTTGTCAGGAGTATACACATACGATAACCGATACACTGTAAGCGGTAGCTTACGTATTGATAAATCGAATTTGTTCGGAGTAAGCGACAAATACCGCCGTAACCCCATCTGGTCATTCGGAGCGAACTGGAATATTAAAAATGAAAAATTCTTCCATTGTGATGCCATTACAGCTTTAATGCTCCGCGCATCTGTAGGATTAACTGGTAATTTCGACCGAAGCGGACGAACTTCTCCTATCATGATCGGACAATTCATCAGCAGTGATTTAGTAGACGGAGGAGGATATATGCGTATCACTACTCCCCCAAATCCACTATTGCGTTGGGAGCGTACTCGTTCTATCAACCTGTCTGTAGACTTGGGGTTATTCGACCGTGTAAATACAACATTTACTTATTATCATAACAAAGGTTATGATTTGCTGGGAGAAGCTCAACTGGATCCGACTGTAGGATATAGCGAACAGCTCATAAACTCAGCCGATATGAACAACACGGGTATGGAAATCCAATTGGATGCAGACCTTATCCGTACTCGCGATTTCACATGGAATCTGGGCTGGGTATTCGGATATAACAAGAACGAAATAACAAGAAACAGTGCCCACGATTCCAGCCCTGTTCTGAATCGTGTACATGGAATTACCAGATTCGTAGAAGGATACTCACGAGAAAGCATCTGGAGTTACCGCTGGGCTGGACTGAACGAAATGGGATTGCCACAGGCCTACAAAGCAGATGGAACAAAAGTCACATCATACGAGGACTTGGATGTTGAAGATCTGGAATATAGCGGAACTTACCAGCCTAAATATTCCGGTAGCCTTTCTACAGGATTCCGATATAAGAGCCTGCAAGCCAATTTCTTGTTCACATACAACTTCGGACATGTATTCCGTGTAGAATATCCAGACATGAACCCATTCGGTTCCTCACCGGCTTTAAATGAAAGAATCGCCGACCGCTGGCGTCAACCGGGAGATGAAAATAAAACTGATATTCCTGCCATTTGTTCCGATATGATGAATTACCTGATGACCTATCAGACTGGTGCATCAGAACTGGCACAATACTCATCCAACAGTATCCGCAAAGGTGACATGATCCGCCTGCGTGAAATATTGCTGAATTACGAACTGCCAAAAAAATGGTTGCACAACAGTCCGGTTAAACACCTGTCTATAACAGCCCAGTTAAATAATGTCTGGTTATGGACTGCAAACAAAGAAGGCTATGATCCTGAAGCTGTTTCTCCTGTCAGCGGAACATTCTCACTGACAGATCCGATAGCCTTTACTTGTGGTGTAAAACTTGATTTTTAATACAGAATTTTATAAACGACATAAGACAATGAAACATATAACGAAATATTTCGCCCTGGCAGGAGCACTTATGCTATTCTCTTCCTGCAATGATTTTCTGGATACACTGCCTAAAGGTAAAGTCATACCTACAACAGTTGAAGATTTCGGAAATCTGATGAAAGACATGACACTGTCTACTGCATACGATGGTTTACCCTATTATTGCTCAGACGATGTACTGATTCCCAATCGTTCAATAAACATGTCTAACGCTACCAACAAGGCTTATTTTTGGTTAGAGTCTTTTTATCTGGACAGCGAAGATGACCAGAACTGGAATGACACATATAATCATTTGTTTACCATCAATGTTGTTTTAGAGAATATAGAAGGAGCAACAGGAGGTACTGAAGAAGAACGCAGACGCATCGCTGCGGAAGCAAAAATATTCCGTGCCTACAACTACTGGTATCTGCAAAGTTTATACGGACCTGCATATAATGCAGCAACAGCTTCTACCGACTTAAGTGTTCCACTGGTTACAGAGCCTAATCTGGAAGCCAAACATTCTCGGGCAACAGTAGAGCAAGTTACCGCACAAATCTTAAAGGATCTGGAAGGAATAGAACAAGACTTACCCATCATGGGAAGCAATAACTACAAACCGACCCGTGCCGCCGCTTATGCCATGAAGGCACGCGTGCTCTTCTATCTAGGACGTTATGACGAAGCCGGAAAGGAAGCAGAGAAGGCATTGGAGCTGAATAATAAGATAGACGACATGAGAGAATGGTCTTTCCCTACCGAGTTTCCATCTGGCAGTATCAATGGCAAGCCTACCGATATTACTTCCTTACAAAAAATATGGTATCATAGTGTAAACGGATCAGGTGCATTGAGTCAGGTAGCTATTGGAGAAGGTCTTCTTGAATTATACAAGAAAAATGACAAAGACCTTCGTTTCAAGTTCTGGTTCTCGAATGTAGACAATAAGGGAGAATTTTTCTACGATGAGAATACCTATTGCTACATTCAGACTACTCCCAATTACAACATAGGCGTTCCCGAAATGATGCTTATCAAAGCAGAAGCACTGGCTCGTCAAAATGATCCTGCCGCATTGGACATATTGAACGAACTGCGTAAGTATCGCTTTACAGAAGAAGATTATACGGCATTGACAGCAGAAGACGGAAACAGCTTGTTAGAAATCGTTTTGGAGGAAAGAAGACGGGAACTGGCCTTATCAGGACTTCGCTGGTTCGATATGAAACGTCTGGTACAAGACGGCATCTACACTCAGACACTCACTCGTACAAGTCCAGACGGAGAAACCCATACACTGGCTCCGGGATCTAACCGTTATTTATTCCCTATCCCACAAAGTGTCATTCTGCAAAATGGAAATATAGTACAAAACCCACGCTAAACAATTAACCATCATGATAAAAAATATATTCTTTTTCGCATGTGTACTTGCTGGAATGGCATGTACCTCTCAATCTAAAGATGAATTTACAGTAAAAGGTAAACTGGATAAACCTTTCACTGTACAGTATATCTGGGACATATAACAGACAAGTTCACTAATATAGATTCAGTGCAGCTTACCAACGCTACCGAATTCTCTTTTACACAACATATCAGCAATCCGGACAAATACCGCATCAGCTTTAAACCTTATTGCAATGGGTATGAGTTTATTGCGGAAGCAGAAGGATGTTACGAACTGAAGAATGACAGCGTAACGGTAATTCAGGGTAAAGAACAAGAACTCATGAACCGTTATCTGAAAACGATAACACCAATTAGACAAGAAGCTGAAAAGTTAATGAACTTATATGCGGAAGCAGAAACAGCAAAAGACGAAAAGGCACTTTCCGAACTCCGGGAGAAACTGACTCAGCATTTCACAAAAGAGCAGCAAACTACGGTAGACTTTATCAAATCATGTCCCAGCAGTTATACAGCTGTTGATTTGGCCGGAAATCTATTACTAAGAGAATATCCCGAATGGAAAGAGGTTTATGAAACAGTAGATACAATAAATTACACATACTCATATGCTTTCCGTTCTTTGCAAGAAAAAATGAATGAAGCCCGTTCTCTATGGATACAAGACATAGAGGCTCCCGATTTTACGACAACAGATATAAACGGAAAAACAGTCAAGCTGAGCGACTTTAAAGGTAATTATCTTTTGCTCGACTTTTGGGCTTCATGGTGCAGACCTTGTCGTGACAAAGCCAAGGAGATAAAAAAAATATATCCGCAGCTTAAAGCAAAAGGTATTCAGATTTGTGGTATTAATCTAGATGATGAACGAAAGAAATGGCTGGATGCCAGTCAGGAAGATGGCATTCTATGGATTAACACCAGTGAACAAAAATCGTTCAGAGACAACCAAATAGCTAAAGACTATAAAGTAACACAGATACCCGCCCTGTTCGTAATAGACCCTTCAGGAAAAATCGTCAAGCAAAATCCTGATATCGACTATTTGCTGAATCTGACCACTAAATAATATTTAGCTACCATTCATTCAGAAGAGAAATATCCCGTCTTTTTACATAAAGCAGGACATTTCTCTTTTTTCAAATATACTCGTAAAAGAACAAATATTAAATTCTGTATATTTCGGATTTTATATTTAACCTGCCAACGTAATCAGGATGTAAATCAGAAGCTGACAGCTAAATTCAGTATGCAGCAAAATATCAGCATATCTTCAGAAAAACATCAGCATATTTTTTTAAAACATCAGCATGTTTTAGACAAAATATCAGCATCTTTTTTACGCAGCTCTGCGAAGTCTTCAGTCTGTCAGAGAAAAAGCTTCTCTCTACTTTCCGGATTCACAGCTTTTTCCTACCTTTGCACGATAAAAAAACAGAATATTATGATACAATCAATGACCGGATACGGCAAAGCAACTGCCACATTCGGAGATAAAAAAATCAACGTAGAAATAAAATCATTGAACAGTAAGGCAATGGACTTGTCTACACGCATTGCCCCACTGTATCGTGAAAAAGAAATGGAAATCCGCAACCTTATTACCAAAACGTTGGAACGAGGAAAAGTGGACTTCAGCATATGGATTGAGAAAGATGCGGCCGAAACGGCTACTCCCATCAATGCTGCACTGGTAGAGAATTACTATAATCAGATAAAGACAATCTCGGACAACTGTCACATTCCTGTTCCCGAAGACTGGTTTGCAACTTTGCTCCGCATGCCGGACGTACTGACTCGCGTAGATATTCAAGAGTTGTCAGACGAAGAATGGGAAGTTGCAAGCAAAGCTATCGAAGAAGCATTGCAGCATTTGGTTGACTTCCGGAAACAGGAAGGAGCTGCACTGGAAAAGAAATTTACCGAAAAGGTAGACAATATAGAACGCCTGCTCAAATCAATCGAACCTTTCGAAAAAGAGCGTGTGGCAAAAATACGCGAGCGTATTACCGAAGCCTTGGAAAAGACCATCAGTGTAGACTATGACAAAAACCGTCTGGAACAGGAACTGATATATTATATCGAAAAACTGGATATCAACGAAGAAAAGCAACGTCTTGCCAACCACTTGAAATATTTCCGCGAAACAATGGCTGGTGGACACGGACAAGGTAAGAAGCTGGGATTCATCGCTCAGGAAATGGGTCGTGAAATCAATACAACAGGCAGCAAGTCAAATCATGCCGAAATGCAAAACATCGTAGTCCAGATGAAAGACGAACTGGAACAAATCAAGGAACAAGTTTTAAATGTAATGTAATATTAACAAGCTGAAGGGCGAAAGAAGAGGAAATCACTCATCAAGAGGTTTCTTCTTGTTTCGCTCTTCGTGTTTTTACTCAAAGTTATGGGAAAACTGATTATTTTTTCTGCGCCATCAGGTTCAGGTAAATCAACTATCATCAACTACCTGCTAACACAAAACCTGAATCTGGCTTTTTCTATTTCAGCTACCAGTCGCCCACCCCGCGGAACAGAACAAAACGGAGTGGAATATTTTTTTCTTACACCTGAAGAATTCAAACAACGCATAGCCAACAACGAGTTTTTAGAATACGAAGAAGTATATACCGACCGTTTCTACGGCACACTGAAAGCACAGGTAGAAAAACAACTGGAGGCCGGTCAGAATGTTATATTCGATGTAGATGTTGTAGGTGGATGCAATATCAAGAAATTCTACGGCGAACGCGCGCTGTCGGTATTCATCCAGCCACCTTCGGTAGAAGAGTTGCGCAAGCGTCTGAACGGACGAGGAACAGATGCTCCCGAAGTGATTGAAAGCCGAATAGCCAAAGCTGAATTCGAATTAAGTTACGCCGACAAATTCGATGTAGTAATAATAAACGATGACTTGGATACAGCAAAAGCCGATGCCTTGAAAGTCATCAGTGATTTCTTGAAAAAATAACTTATCCATTTATGGCCAAAGATCCTAAGAAACTGTTAAGAAGCATGATGATAGTCAGTATCATCATCGGACTCGTTGCACTGGCAGTAGCCGTAGTTGCAGTTGCCATGAAAGAGTATATTATTGCAGCAGCAATGCTTATCGTTGCCGGCTGGCAGGTCGTAAACTATCTAAAATGGAAAAAATGCCTGTAAAGACAGGAATATTCGGGGGAACATTCAATCCGATTCACATCGGTCATCTGGCTCTGGCAAACTATCTGTGTGAGTATGGTGGGCTGGATGAAATATGGTTTCTGGTATCTCCTCAAAATCCATTTAAGCAAAATGTGGAGTTACTCGACGATAAGATACGGCTGGAAATGGTAAAAGCTGCCGTTTCCGGCTATCCTCGTTTTTGTGCTTCCGACTTTGAATTCACCCTTCCCCGCCCTTCCTATACAGTTGATACACTGAACCGGCTGGCAGAAGCCTATCCGGACAGAGAGTTTACACTCATTATCGGAGCGGACAACTGGGCTGCATTCGACCGATGGAAGTCACCCGAAGAGATTATCCGCAAACATAGTATTATTGTATATCCACGTCCAGGCTACGATATACAGACAGGGCCACTTCCACCTCATGTAAAAGTTGTGGATACTCCCCAGCTGGAGATCAGTTCAACTTTTATCCGGCAAGCAATCAGCGAAGGTAGAGATATACGATATTTCCTGCATCCGGAAGTTTATCGCATCATTGCAGAAAAAAAACTTTATAACCAACAATAGACATGAAATCATACAAATTTCACATCCTTTCTCTTGCAACTCTTCTGCTGCTGGGAGCAACAACCCATGCAGAAGCTAAAATCTTTGAGAGGAAGAAAAAGAAAGCACAAACAGAAGTTAAAGCAGCTCCTGCCAAGCAAAATATAAATGGACTAAAGCCTTACGCGCAAGTCATTACACCAAAAGCCAAAAGTTCATTCGGTTTTCTGACAGTACACAAAGTTGACAATAATTACTTCTTTGAGATACCAGATTCTATGCTGAATCGTGATATCCTGATTGTAAACCGAATCAGCAAGGCTCCTACTTCTCGCCAGAAATCTCGCGTAGGTTATCCGGGAGATATTCTGGGAAGCAAAGTAATCCGTTTCGAGAACAAAGACAACAAGCGCATCCTTGTACGTGAATATTCTTATCGTGAACGCTCGGAAAACAAGGACGGAATGTTCCAGTCTGTACGCAATTCAAATACACAGCCTATCGTAGCCAACTTCGGAATAGAAACAATAAAGAAAGATTCACTTACCAGAAATTATGTAATCAATGTAAGTGTTTTCCTGCAAAAAGAAAATCCTTTATTCTCTTTCGATGCTGACAGCAAGGAATATATCGGATTATTGAACATGGTAGGTGAAGGAACCTACATCGATACTCTGAAAGCATTTCCAAAGAATATCGAGATTTCTACTACGGTCACTTACCAAAGTAAAAAAGGTATGAGCAATGTAGGATTCTGGAAACCGGAAGTCCGCGTATACCACTGACTTACGAACTGAACAGTTCAATGGTCCTGCTTCCCGAAGTACCGATGAAAGCCAGACTGTTCGATCCGCGTGTAGGCTACTTCACCGTTGGTTATACCGATTTCGACAGCAACCCACAAGGTATCGAATACAAAAAACTTATTACGCGATGGCGTCTGGAGCTAAGGACGAAGCAGCTATCTGCGTGGAGAGCTTGTAGAACCTAAAAAGCCAATTATCATTTACATCGATCCGGCAACTCCCAAGAAATGGGTTCCGTATCTGATACAAGGAGTAAACGACTGGCAGGTTGCCTTCGAAAAGGCTGGATTCAAGAATGCCATTTATGCACTGGAAGCTCCTACTGATGACCCTTCATGGAGTCTGGAAGATGCACGTCACTCAGCCATTGTCTACAAGCCTTCAGATATCCCTAATGCAAGTGGTCCGCACATCAACGACCCTCGTACAGGAGAAATTCTGGAAACTCATATCAACTGGTATCATAACGTCATGAGCCTATTACGCGACTGGTATATGATTCAGGCAGGTACAATCGATGAAGCAGCACGCAAAATGCAACTCGACGATGAACTGATGGGACAACTTATCCGGTTTGTATCTTCGCATGAAGTAGGACATACATTAGGACTCCGACACAACTTCGGATCTTCACACACCGTACCAGTTGAAAAACTACGTGACAAAGTATGGGTAGAAGCCAATGGTCACACACCATCCATCATGGATTACGCCCGCTTTAACTATGTAGCACAACCTGAAGACGGTATTACACGTGCCGGAATCTTCCCTCGCATCGGTATATACGACAAATGGTCGATAGAATGGGGTTACCGCTGGTTGCCACAATTCCAAACACCGGAAGATGAAGTTGCATTTTCTAACCAGTCTATTATCGAAAAGCTGAAAACAGACGTGCGTTACACCTTCGGTACGGAATCTGATCCTAATGATCCACGCAATCAGAGTGAAGACCTCGGTGACGACTCTATGCTGGCCAGCCTATATGGAATCAAAAATCTGAAGCGAATCGTACCTCAAATTCTAACATGGTCGTACGAACCTAACAAATCATATGCGGGAGCTGGAGAAATATATAGCGGAGTAGTTTCTCAATTCAACCGTTATTTAGGCCACGTCACTAAAAACGTAGCAGGAATTTACAGCAATTCTATCACTGTAGAACAAACAGATGAAATAGCACGTGAATTTGTTCCTGCCAATATCCAGAAACGGGCTATTGCTTTTCTGAATGAACAATTGTTCACAACTCCTGAATGGCTTATTGATCGTCAGTTGATGGAAAAAGCTAAAATACTCCCAGTGAACGTAATCTGTTCACTTCAGTCGGGTGTCCTGGCACGACTCATCAACAAGAACACACTCGACAAGATGAGTGAAAACGAAATTCTGAATGGCAAAAAAGCATATACATCTGCTCAGATGTTTAACGACCTGAAGAAAGTTATCTGGAGCAATCTGGGACAATCGGATATATACAAACGAAACATGCAGAAAGCATATGTAGAAAATCTGATCAATCTGCTGGATAAGAAAGGAAATGCTGATAAGAATGCATCAGGAAAGCGTCCGGCCTACTCAGAAGCTCCGGCCATCGCACATGGACAACTCACAGAATTGAAACGTCTGGCCACCAGTGCAGCCAGTATGACAAGCGGCACAGCCAAAGGTCATTATCAAAATTTAATCACACTGATTGATAATGCATTGAGCAACAAGTAAAGACATTCTTACAGTGTAATACTGAACACAATGTAGCTATCTAACAAGAACCATATTCTTCGCATACGTGAAATGTGAGAATATGGTTCTTATTTTTGTATTAAAAAGCCACTTATTTTACTTCCAGCACTACAATTGATTTAGCCGGAAGTTTGACTTGTAATCCATTTTTCTGGATTTTGGCTCCCTTGAAATCTTTAGGAACAACCACATCCGAATGTTCAAATGAATTATAGTCGTCAATACTTTCCGAAGTCAGAATACGTCCTGTAACCGATTTAATCGACACATCTCCCAAAGATAAAGTAATATCCTGAGATTCGGTCAAATCAACATTCGACAACGAGATATGAACAACGCCTTCCTTATTACGTGAAGCTGTCGCACTGACCATCGGGACAATCCGGTCGCCACGCACAATCTTACGCTCACACTGCAAATCGAGAGGTAAAAAAGTAGCATCCTGATGTACATTATACATTTCGAACACATGATAAGTAGGAGTCAGTACCATTTTATCTTCCTTTGTCAGAATCATAGACTGGAGTACATTGGCAATCTGAGCTATATTGGTCATCTTGATCCGGTCTGTATATTTATGGAAAATATCCAATGTCAGCGAAGCAACAAAAGCATCGCGCAATGTATTTTGCTGAAACAGATGTCCGGATATAGTACCAGGCTCCTCATCCCACCAGGTTCCCCATTCATCGACAATCAATCCTACACGTTTCTGCGGATCATATTTATCCATAATAGCAATATGACGTTTTATCACATCCTCAATCTCACGACATTTTCCCAATGTCCAGTAATAATCATCCGTTGAAAAATCCGTTGCAGATCCCTTACTGCCCGACCATCCTGTTACAGTATAATAATGCAAGGAAAGTCCATCCATTTGTTGTGCAGCCCTCTGCATCAGTACCTCTGTCCAGCGATAATCGTAATCACTTGCTCCACTAGCGATTTTATATAAACGGTTGCCTCCGTAGTTACGGCAATAAGTCTGATAACGGCGATAGAGGTCGGAATAATATTCCGGATACATATTACCTCCACATCCCCAACTTCATTTCCTACTCCGATATATTTTACTTTCCAAGCTTCTCCCTACCGTTTTCTTTGCGCAATTTCGCCATCGGGCTACCTTGTTCGGCAGTCATATATTCTACCCATTTAGCAAGTTCTTCTACAGTGCCACTACCTACATTGCCACTTATATAAGGTTCGCAGCCCAATATCTCACAAAGATTCAAAAACTCGTGCGTACCGAAACTATTATCCTCTACCGTTCCACCCCAATTGTTATTCACCATCTTCGGTCTATTCTCACGCGGTCCGATACCGTCCATCCAATGATATTCGTCGGCAAAGCAACCACCCGGCCAGCGCAACACGGGGACCTTCAACTTTTTCAAGGCTTCAAGTACATCTGTGCGATATCCTTTCACATTGGGAATGGAAGAATTTTCTCCTACCCATAAGCCACCATAGATACAAGTTCCCAAATGTTCGGCAAACTGTCCGTAAATTTCTTTGTTGATAACCTGTTTTCCCTGATCCGGATGAACAGTAACTGTCGCTTTCTGTTGTGCTAAAACCGGTAATGCTGCACAAAATGCCAACCCTAAAATAGTGTTTTTCATATGTCCTTTAGTTTTTATTTTAATTGTTGAATCTGGCAGAAAAACATTCTTCCACAGTCTGCTTTTCAACCTTTACCCAACAGCAAAAATAAAAGAAAACCTTTCATTACAAAAGACAGTATGTTACCATTTAGTAGTCCATTTGTTACATTCAACAGTTTTTGTGAGTGAAGGATATAAAAAAGATGTGCCAGAACAACTTCCGGCACATCCTCTTCATGCGATTTAATTGTAAATCAAAAAAATCATTCAATCAGTAACTGATTAATTATTTTTGAATCCATAACCATTGGTAATCTTACCTAATGAAGTTTCCAAGATAGAGCTATGGAACGGTACAAAGTAAATAGGAGCTTCACCGTCTACAAAGCCACGGAATACATAATCTGAGTAGTCTGATTCATAATCAAGAATATCCTTACCCCAGTTAACCATTGTATAACCATCAGCTTCCAGTGCTTTAGCCTCAGCGCTACCCGGTTCAATATGCTTAAACAAACCTTGAATAGCCAAGTTTGTACCAGGATTTGCTGAATAGATTGAATTGCCAGTATATCCTTCCCAGTCGTCAAATACACCACGCCATCCCGGATACATCACTGGATCAGTTTCATCTGTGCACTGGGTAGTCAAACGGTAGCCATACTGAGCCTTTGCATCTACACTCTTAGTCCATACATATAATGAAATAGTATTTCCATTTTCGAATGTATAATAACCTTTAGTTTTCAAGCCATTCACCATAGCGGCTAAATCTGCTTTCAATTTCTTAATTGCTTCAGGAAGTTTTCCTGTACGAATTAAGTCATAACGACGAAGGCCTTCACCACCAAATTCAAGCTTACGTTCTTGCTGAATAGCTTCTTTAATACCTCCCCATTTAGATATAAATCCATCAAGGTTAGCAAGTTCCGGAGTAGCAAATGCACGATTATGAACCTCTGACAAATACTGTTTAGCAGTAACTTCATCACCCAGTTCAGCCTTTACTTCTGCTAACATCAGGATAACATCTGACATACGTACAAACGGATTATTGATACCAGACTGACGCTGTTTTTCCCAACGTGGTTCAGGCTGACGGTTTTCGTCCCATTTATTATTAGCGATACCACCACCATTAGCTTGTGAACCTGGTACAAATGGCAATAGTTTTTCCACACCATTTTTTCCATCTGTACCGGTAACAGTACAAGTTACATCTCGACGCATATCATTCGGATCGAAATCTCCATAATAGTAAGTAGGGTGGAAACGGCTCTGACCATAGTTCTTACATGGATAGTTATTAGAACCACCAGCTGAGCTAGGACGTCCGAAAGCATATGGACGTTCAGTCTGTACACCTCTTGTTTCAGGTATTTCATAAATACTTTCAGATGAAAGAACCAGATTATCATTCTGCTGGAATACATACTGATACGGATTTCCAAATGCTTGACCATTAGAACCTGCAGCACGAGGGTCTACAGTACATAATGCAGCTGTTCCTGGATTATCCACACAATTCTGTAAGTATCTTTCGGCTATTTCATAGAACTTTTCATAATCAGTACGGCGACCATAGAAAGCATTGTTAGCATCTACAGTATTTAACTTGTCGAAGCTCAAAACGTTTCCATCCAAATCCTTATAAAAATCAGCACCTAAATCAGTACGACGTGTTGAATAACCACCTGCATATAAACACATACGACCAATCAATGCATCTACATAATTACGAGTCATCATACTTGCATCAGCACCGACATTTTCACCCAAATAATACATATAAGGTTCAACCTGCATCAGTTTATTGATATGATATTCATAAATCTGATCACGCGGAGTCAAGCCTTCAGCGGCTACACCTGGTTCCAAATTATGAGGTACATCTCCCCAAAAACGAAGCAACTCGTGATAAGCTGTAGCACGCAAAGCAACAGCCTGTCCGTAAAGGTCAGTCATTTCAGTTACCGATCCTGTTCCTGCTTCTATATCCTTATAAGTATCTGTTCCTTCAATAGCATTACAAAGTGTATTACATGTAGCGATAATGCTATACAAAGCCGGCCATGCATTTACACCATTATTACCAGCTGAATTTATATCAAAACTAGATGTGCCACCATAATACAAGTTTTCAGGGATATGACGTGCTTGTGCATCATAACCTTCAGGATGGCGCTCTGAGTCAGAACCACAAACCACCAAGTCATAAAACAAGCCATTAGCATGCACATAAGCTTTTGCACGCCATTTTTCGTAAGCTTCCATCAAAGCACCTCGTGCAGTCGAAATATCTCCAAAAACAAAGTCTGGAGTTGCTTCAGATGGTGAAGATGAATCCAAGAAATCTTCACACGAAGTCATATTGAGCATTAATAGCCCAATACCAAGATATGTATATAATAATTTTTTCATTGCGTTTTATTGATTAGTTAACAGATTATTTAATTAGAATGTAATGTTTACACCAAATGTAAATGTTCTTGCACGAGGATATGTACCATAGTCCATACCTAACAACGGATAGTTTCCAGTATTGGCAGCTGTTGTACTCTTATTCGGATCGGCATTAACTTCCGGATCAATACCTGAATAACCTGTAATTGTGAACAAATTACCAGCAGTTGCATAAACACGTGCACGCTGCATACCAATCTTTTTGGTCCATGCCTTCGGGAATGTATAACCAACAGTCAATGTATTCAAACGTAAGAATGAAGCATCTTCAACAAATGTAGATAAAACTGTACCGTTTTCCATATAAGGAACACCATATTTAGCACCAGTATTTAATGCATCCAATGCATCCGGTTCAACAACAGGAACCAATTCACCATTCTGAATATCATAGATTTGATAACAATCGCTGATGAACTCCAATTTATTGGCACCTGCACCTGTATCTTTATTACCATACATATTAATCAAAGAGTTTACATTGTATACATGACCTCCTGCTGCCCATGCAAATCCGGCACTGAAATCAATATCCTTCCATGTCATGTTTAAATTGAAACCACCGGTATGAGGATGAGTGATTTCACCTAAATCAGCAACGTCTTCTGTATCTGCGACTCCATTACCATCCAAGTCACGCAATTTAACAGCACCAGGGAATGCTTTTTGACCTTCTGGCAAATTATAATGGCTAGGATAATTACCAACCTGATTACCCAAATCAGCCACTCCAGGTTTCAAGGTATAGGTCTTAGTTGCCGGATCATAGTTGAAGTCAGCAGTTGTATAATAACCATCACAAATATATCCACGAATCAAACCAACAGGCTTTCCTTCACGGAATTCATAATCATAAGTCGGAGTTGTAGCACTAGAAGCCCATTGAGAACCATACTGTGCAATGATATTATCAGCCAGTTCGTCAATATTATTGTGGTTGTAGTTATAAGTTGCAGAAACTCCTAATGTAAAGTCTTTAGTACGAAGAATATCATAGTTTAAAGCAATTTCAATACCTTTATTTGAGGTCTGACCAATATTTTGATACTGATATGAATAACCTGTAGTTCATCAATAGGGATACACATCAACAAGTCTTTTGTCGTATTCCAATAAGCATCAATGGTACCAGAAAGGCGATTATTAAAGAAACCGAAGTCAAGACCGATATTTCTTGAAATAGTAGTTTCCCATTTCAAATCAGGATTAGAAAGCATACCGCTAGGTTATATCCTGAATAAGTCTGACCATTGAAAGTTACAGTTGTAGACTCCCATGTTTCTCTCCAAAGGCTGGCATCAATATTATCAGCTCCTGCCATACCATAAGACAAACGAAGTTTCAAATTATCCAACCAGCTACGAGTACCTTCCATAAATGATTCATCAGAAAGACGCCAAGCTAATGCACCTGCAGGGAAGTATCCCCAACGGTGATTCGGAGCAAACTTAGAAGAACCATCGGCACGGAATGTAACGGTCAACAAGTAGCGATCCAACAATGAATAGTTAGCACGTGCAAAGAAAGAAACAGTCTTATCAGGAGTACCAATTGAATTGCTAAACTTATCTTTTGCCAGACTCTTGTCTGTCTGATCAATCATACCAAAAGCTTGATCAAAATCGAAACCTGCTGGATATCCGTGACCTTCAATTTCAGTTGAATTTGATTTAGAAACAATAGTTTCCTGACCTAACAAGAATGACAAGCTATGTTTATCACTCAAGCCTTGAACCTGATAATTCAACGTATTTACATTACGCAAATTATAACCTTCACTACGAGTAAGTTTTGCTACCTTATGACCTTGAGTCAAACCGTTTTCATAATATTTAGTTTCACCCCAGTTACGGCCTGCACCAACTTCAGCACGTAAAGTCAGACCTTCAATAATATCCCATGATAAAGCAGCTATACTTCTTACTCGCTGTTTTCTTGCAATGTTCTGAACATCGTTAGTCCAGTCAACCGGGCTACCATAAGAAGTATCAACGTTATCAGCTCCCAAACCAAATCCACCGAATGCATTAGGATCACCCAAAGGATTATCAATAGGACGCCAACGATATGCACCAGATAATAAAGAACCTTTACCGTTTGTTGAAGATTCCTTTCCAGTTGTCTGGTCTTCAGAATAACGTATATCAACATCTAATTTCAGGTTTTTCAACAGTTCCTGATTCAACTTCAATGATGTATTGAAACGGTTATAACCTGAATTAATCTTGATACCCTCATCATTCAGATAGTTGACATTTAATACAAATTTTTGTTTTTTCACTACCTCCTGAAATTGAAAGGTTATGAGTATGTGCAATAGCATTACGCAACATATCATCAGTCCAGTCGTGTACGTCCACATTCGCATAGTCAGCAAAATGATTACCATAGGCAGCGCCTAATCCAAAGTATTTTGCTACACCATCAGCACTAACAGCACCACCAGTTCTTTCCAATGCATCAGCATATGCCCACTGATACTTCACGTAATCTTGTGCACTAAGCGGATCCAAGGTTTTAGCTGCAGCCTTTGTCTGTACGTATCCATTATAAGTAACAGACAGCTTATCAGTCTTCGCTCCCTTTGTAGTAACCAAAATTACACCATTTGCACCACGAGCACCATAAATAGCTGTAGATGAAGCATCTTTCAATACATCGATTGTTTCAATCTGATCTGCCGGAATATCAGAAATAGAACTTACCGGAAATCCATCTACAATAAACAACGGGTCATTACTCTGTGTAATAGAACCTCCACCACGAACGCGGATAGAAACTTCTGCACCTGGACGACCGTCTTGTGAAACAACTGATACACCGGCCAATTTCCCTTGTAAAGCCTGAGATACATCTGATACAGGATTAGCAGTTAAAGTTTCATTACTTACTGATGCAACAGAACCTGTCAAGTCACGTTTCTTAACAGTTCCATAACCGATAACCACAACTTCGTCCAATGTTTCAGTATCTTCTTTTAAGATAATGTTAAACGAAGTTTGATTTCCTACAGGAATAGACTGCTGAACATAACCTACATAAGTAATAGTAAGCACGTCGGAATTTTTCACATCTGAGATTGCAAACTTTCCATCAAAATCAGTAATAGTACCATTTGTTGTACCTTTGACTAATACATTTACACCGATCATAGGTTCACCTGTACCATCTTTAATGACACCAGTAATCTGTTTACCCTGCGCAAATGCTAGCACACAGAACATACTCAGTAAGAACGTAGAGTATACTCTTCTTAAAAGCAGTAGTCGATTCATACGTGTTTTTTTAGTTTAGATAATAAATAAAGTTAAGTGTTCTCATTTAATCATAACACTCCAAAATTAGAATTTTTTAATGAACAGCCATGGAGAGAAAATGTTTTTTTGGTGGTAAAAATTGGTTTTTAACAGTTCGTCAATATTTATGCAGAACAACCAAAACGACTTCACTCGGTGTAAACAAACGGATATCCTTGCGGGAAGTACCTATTCCATTTGTTATAATAACCGGTATACCAGCAGAGTTATATTTCAGCCCACTCAAAAAGCGAGATCCATATTTTGAGAAATGAGCTGGAGTATATCGTCCGAAAAAGCTGACCTGTCCACCATGAGTATGTCCAGCCAAAGCCAGATCCGTATTGCTGACATCCACATCCTCTACATAATCGGGCGTATGAGTCAGCATGATGACATAATCTTCTGCCTGAAGCGACAGTGTAGGTGAAATACCGTTTTTTGTCAAATCGAACGGATTGCGGATTCCACAAAGTAAAATATACTGGTTTCCTTTCCATAACGTATCTACCTGATGTTCGAGCAACCGGATACCGGTTCGTTCCATTTCCTGTCTGACTATCTCATAATTGGCATTGTTCTCATGATTGCCCATTACTCCATAAGTGCCATAAGGTACACAAACCTGATAAAGCACGTCAAAAAGCTCCGACAAGTTTCCACCATTCCGTCCCCGATAATCTCCTCCCAATAATAACAGGTCAGCGTCAGCTGCTTGCAGGGCTTTCAGTAAACCAGGAAGTCTTTTCTTTCCGAAACGACTTTCATAATGAAAATCGGATGCAAACGCAATACGAAATCCATCAAACGAATCGGGCAGTTGTTCGCTATATATATCATATTTTTTTTATACGCCCTATCCCATGATATTTCGATAAAGAAGCTGTGGCACACGACGAGAATAAAACAGCTGATACAAGAAATGAAAACCAAACTAATTTTTTCATGGCTATATTACTAGAATTTTCAAACGAAAATAACACTTTTCCATTGCCCAGGCAAAGTCTCAACAGAATTTCATAACTTTGTACTGTTAAAAACAAATCAGATTTATGGTAAAACAAAACTCTACAAAAGCCTGGTTACTTGCCAGCCGTCCGAAGACTTTGACAGCAGCTTCTATTCCTGTCATGCTAGGCTGTGCACTTGCTTTCATGTACGGACACTTCCAATTAATTCCTGCCATACTATGTTTTCTCTTTGCTTTCCTAATGCAGATAGATGCTAATTTTATAAACGATTTATACGATTACCTGAAAGGAAGCGACCGTGAAGACAGACTCGGTCCGGAACGTGCCTGTGCCCAAGGCTGGATTTCTCCTTCCGGAATGAAAAAAGGGATTCTTGTAACTACTGCACTAGCTGCAGTAACAGGGCTTTTCCTGCTAGGATATGGTGGTTGGGAAATGATTCCAGTAGGTATTGCTTGTATTATTTTTGCTTTCCTATATACTACCGGACCTTATCCGCTTGCCTATCATGGCTGGGGCGATATACTGGTTCTGGTATTCTTCGGATTTGTACCTGTAGGATGTACTTTCTATGTCATGGCACATGACTGGAATACCTCGGTAACAATGGCCTCACTCGCCTGTGGATTCGTTATCGACACATTACTTATGGTAAATAACTTCCGCGACAGAGAACAGGATGCCATAAGCGGAAAGAAAACCATCGTCGTACGGTTAGGTGCACGTGCCGGACTTATTCTATATTTTCTACTGGGATTGGCTGCATGCTGGAGCTGTTTCTATTTTGTCACCGAAGGCAGACTGTGGGCTGCTATCTTACCTCAGATTTATCTTTTATTTCATATTCTCACCACAATGAAAATGGCACGAATTAACAGGGGAAAAGAACTGAACGCCATTTTGGGAGAAACATCACGAAACATGCTGTTATTCGGGATATTACTCACCGCAGGATTATTGATTCCAGCTTGACACAACTGTTAATTTGTTATTTCCATGAACAGCAGAGTAAAAGAACTTGATTTTCTAAAGTGTATATTCATCATCCTGATGATTATTTTCCATCTGGTATACATCGGCGACTCGTATCCGTATGCCAAGCAAGTAGTCTATACCTTCCACATGTCAGCTTTTCTTGTCATTTCCGGATATCTGAATAATGTAAACAAGAAAATCAAAGCTTTCGGACGGAGTCTGCTTTGGATATTCATTCCTTATGTTTGTATGGAAACCGGATACGTCATCATGTCGGCCATTCTCCCCGTAAGGGAAAAGATTACCGAATTGTCAGCCGGACTTTTATTGCATAAAGCCATCATTGCTCCCATGGGACCTTATTGGTATCTCCATACCCTGATGCTCTGTAATGCCAGCTATTACCTGATGTACAGGATGACAAATAAATGGAAAGGAATTACTCGCTTCATCCTTTTAGGAATATTATTATATGGACTTTCAGAGTTGAAGTTATTGACATTTGCCAATGCCATTTATTTTCTGGCAGGAGTAGCTATCCGACAAAGCGGAAGCAATATCATCCGTATTTTCCAACCCAGCCTCTTGGCCTTGTTCCCACTGATTATACTCTGTTACTTCCCCGAAATCTGAATCGAGGAACACTGGCAGGAGTAACTATTACATATCTGGTAATCAGCTTGCTGCTGGCAATCTACACTTATCTAACGGAACAAATAAAAAGGATTCTTCTTTATATTGGCAGTAATACACTGGTTATTCTGCTCTTTTCACCCGTGTTTACTATTTTGTCAAAACTCTACCTGCCGCTCTTTACTTTCGATGCGACAGGCATTTGTTTTACGATAGTTTCGGTAGTTTTTGTTATCTGCGGATGTTTCGGCGTAACTTACATATTCGACCGATTACATATCTCGCCTTACTTTTTAGGAAAGAAGCAAATGCTTCCTCCCTATTCTTCTGCCCACTAGTCACGCTCGATCAGTACGGTAGCATATGCCGAGATACCTTCTTCACGACCGGTAAATCCTAACTTTTCGGTTGTAGTAGCCTTTATGGATACGTCTTCCGGTTCAATGTTCATGACATGAGCCAGCACTTCCTGCATTTCTGGAATATGTGCTTTCAGCTTCGGACGTTCGGCACAGACTGTTGCATCAATATTGCCAACTCGATAACCTTTTGTTGCTATCAAATCTATAGTTTTTGCCAGCAGAATCTTGCTGTCGATATTCTTAAACTCACCTGCATTGTCAGGAAAATGATAACCGATATCACGCATATTTGCCGCTCCCAACAATGCATCGCAAATGGCGTGAATCAGCACATCAGCATCAGAATGTCCCAACAATCCTAATTCGTGCTCCAGCTTGATACCTCCCAGCCAAAGCTCACGTCCTTCAACTAAACGATGGACGTCGAAACCAAATCCTACACGTATTTTCATCGCACGTAAAAATCAAGAACTTTTTCGTTTTCCAAATAGCCTTCCAAGTGATTGTCTATCTGTACCGGACCCACTCCTACCGGTGTTCCAGTAAACAGCATATCTCCAATTTTCAATGTACAGAACTGACTGACGTATGCAATAATCTGATCTACTTTAAAAAGCATGTCCTGCGTATTCCCCTGCTGTACAGTCTTACCATCAATATCCAAATGGAAATTGATATGCTGTATATCGGCAAACTTCTCTACCGGTACCCAATCTCCTATAGCAGCCGAATTATCAAATCCCTTACATAGTTCCCACGGCTTACCTTCAGCACGGAACTTACGTTGCAAATCACGTGCAGTAAAGTCAATACCCACCGTTACAGCATCATAATAGCGATGTGCAAAACGCTCGGATATATTCTTTCCCAAACGGTTAATACGTACTACCAGTTCAGTTTCATAATCTACCTGCTGGCAGAAATCAGGAATAAAAAACGGCTTGCTGTCCTTCAGCAAGGCAGAGTCCGGTTTCATAAAGATAACCGGTTCTTGTGGCAATGGCTCGTCTGCATGCAATTCCTTACAATGCAACGGGTAGTTCATGCCTATAGCTATAATTTTCATGGAAAGTTATTTCTTTATTGTTTCATTCAAACGGTTGAACATCACAGCCAGATGAGCATATAGTGATGTATTCTGCACTACAATATTTTCGGGAACCCGAATACGGAAAGGAGTAAAATTCCAGATAGCCTTGATACCTCCTGCAATCATCTTATCTGAAATCTCCTGAGCAATGGCAATAGGAACAGTCAGTACACCAATATTTACTCCATCCAGTTTCATACGTTTCTCAAAATCATCAGAGTGATAAATAGGAATACCATTTATCTTTGTTCCCACCAAGTCGGGATTGACATCGAAAGCCCCTACTATCTGAAGACCAAAATGAGACAGACCTGAGTCACGCAACAATGCTCCTCCCAAGCTTCCTACTCCGAAAAGATACGCTTTATGCATATTGGTAAATCCCAAAAAATCCTCCAATACCTGAATCAGCAAATCAATGTCATACCTACACGGGTACGTCCGGCAATATCCACATACGAAAGATCTTTTGCTATCTGCGAAGCATCTATATTGATTTGCTTTGAAATCTGAGTAGAGGAAACATACTTCTCTCCTTTCTCTCTCATCAGCTTTGCATTCGAAAGATACCACGGCAGTCTACGCAGAGTAGGCTCCGGTTATTTTTTCCGTTATTTTTACGAGTATGTATTGCCATTTTTTGCTTCTATAATGGTTCTGTCTTTGTGCAAAATTAAGCTATTTATTCGGAAACGCACACAGAATATAGAAAAATGTACCTATCTTTGAGTCGGATTAAAATTAATTCACATGAAAAATAACGATTGGAAAGACCGACTGAACATTGTATATTCTACTAATCCGGACTTTAAATACGATAACGGAGAAGAGGAAGAAGTGGAAACACTAGATAAAAAACAGCAAAAGCTTCGCGTTTCGATAGAGAAAAAAGGACGCGGCGGAAAGACCGTTACTGTAATAACCGGCTTCATCGGCAGTGAAGATAATCTGAAAGATCTGGGCAAGCTACTGAAGACCAAATGTGGTGTAGGAGGTTCAGTGAAAGACGGTGAAATCTTGATACAAGGAGAGTTTCGCCAGCGCATTATCGATTTATTAAAAGCAGAGGGCTATACGCAAACTAAGTGATCTGATATTATCTAAAAAGACATCAGGTAATACGCCTAATAAAGACCGATAAAATACCCGAATTTTTGTACAAATGCTCAGAGTATTTGTACATTTTTTTGCAAAACATCAGCAAGTTTTAGGGAAAATTTCAGCATGTTTTCAAAATCCTTTTTACGACATTATGAATGAAGAACTGAAGGACATAAAAGGATCTTTTTTTTTTACAGTAAGGATGTATTAGAAATTCATACAATATTCTAATGCAACAAGTTGA
>ENA-OQJS01000044-OQJS01000044.1-human-gut-metagenome-genome-assembly--contig:-NODE-44-length-23954-cov-1.693415_pt1 | contig 23954 bp, 25 predicted proteins | sample MGYA00242598_ERZ504764 | MGnify/ENA primary metagenome ERZ504764 (study PRJEB26092, sample SAMD00036368) | human gut metagenome | host: Homo sapiens | study: EMG produced TPA metagenomics assembly of...
CCTAAATCTATATTGTGTTCCTGCAATGCCTGTTCAACATTGCGTGAATTTGTATCTATCAGCGAAACGGAAACTTCGGATATTTCTCTGTAAAAGCTGCTAAAATAGGCGGAAGCACGTACTGGGCTATCGTCGTACTGGCACCCAGACGAAGCTGGCCGTTGTATTCATTATGCAACAAATGCATGTCGTACTCCAGCTTACGATATTCGGCCAGAATACGCTCGCAATGTTCCAGCAAAACATTTCCCGATTCGGTCAGCGAAATCGTATTCCCTAAACGATTGAACAACCGGGTTTGATACAAGCTTTCCAGCTCGCGTATATGTTTGGTTATAGCGGGCTGGCTGACGAACAATTCCTGCGAAGCCTTTGTAAAGCTCAGGTTTTTCGCCACACTGTAAAAAACTTTCAGTCGGAAGTCTGACATTTAGAGTTCCTCCGCACGTATTCCTAATGACTGAAGAATGGGGAATCCCAACATCTCAAACGAATAATCACCTTCGTATGCAGGAGGGTTCATTCCAAAAACGGTAATGCTTTCCTTACCTTTCACCTTATTTATATAGTTACCCATGCGCTCACCATATCCGTCTTCATCGGGCACAATGATAATGCGATGAACATCTTTCGATTCACCGGCCAACTGGAACGACTCGATAAACAGGTCTTCGCGGGTTGCCATATCGGAAGGCTGGAAGGCATAAAGTGAAAATTCGCCCAGCTGACTCTTGAACGCTACATCATGGAGTTCTTTTCCCAGATTTGAAGGAGTGCAAAAATTCATTTTTTCTTCTCCGGCATCGTAAATAAAAATCACCTGTACCTCATTTTCTCCCAGCTGTATTCCTGCATCCAGAGCAAGGCACTCCAGCAGGTTAGCGAGATCAGCTTTGGGTAACTCACGGTTCACGATTGGAGCAAAATGAGCACTCATGTCACTGCCTACCCTGTCCAGATAAGAAGCATCTATCAGCATCACAACAGGGGCAAAAGGTATCTTCTTTTCCATATATCAAAGTTTATGGCGATAAAGATAATAAAAACTTTCCTGACATTTTGATATATATCCGGACAATATTGCAGTTTTCAAAGCTAACACACTGACATTTAGGCATATAATTATATTCTTAAAGCTGTGGCAAGAAGTTTGTCTGATAAAAGGTGTATTACAAAAACATAGATAAATAAGAAAGGAGAACAATATATGAACTTTAACAACTTTACAATCAAATCGCAAGAAGCTGTGCAACAAGCGGTGAATCTCGTACAAAGCCGCGGACAGCAAGCTATCGACCGGAACATTTGTTGGCAGGGGTGCTGAAGGTTGGCGAAAATGTCACAAACTTCATTTTCCAGAAACTTGGCATCAACGGTCAGCAGATAGAAACCGTACTCGACAAGCAGATAGCTTCTTTGCCAAAGGTTTCAGGAGGTGAACCTTACCTGAGCCGTGACGCTAATGAAGTATTGCAGAAAGCTGTCGAGCTTTCCAAATCACTGGGTGATGAATATGTTTCTCTGGAAGCTATCATCTTGGCTTTGCTCAATGTAAAAAGTACCGTATCTACCATCTTGAAAGATGCAGGTGTTACCGACAAAGAGCTGCGAGCTGCTATCAGTGAACTTCGTCAGGGACAAAATGTTACTTCACAGTCTAGTGAAGATACATACCAGTCACTCAGCAAATATGCCATCAACCTGATAGAAGCTGCACGTAACGGCAAGCTGGACCCGGTAATCGGTCGTGATGAAGAAATCCGTCGTGTACTGCAAATCTTGAGCCGTCGTACCAAAAACAATCCGGTCCTGATTGGTGAACCGGGTACAGGTAAGACAGCGATCGTAGAAGGACTGGCTCAGCGAATCCTGCGTGGAGATGTTCCGGAGAACTTGAAAAACAAGCAATTGTTTTCGCTCGACATGGGTGCGCTGGTTGCAGGTGCAAAATACAAAGGCGAATTCGAAGAACGACTGAAGTCGGTTATCAACGAAGTAACCAAATCGGATGGAAATATCATCTTGTTCATCGATGAAATCCATACACTGGTAGGTGCCGGAAAAGGTGAAGGTGCCATGGATGCTGCAAACATCCTGAAACCGGCCTTGGCACGTGGCGAACTGAGAAGTATCGGTGCTACTACCCTTGATGAATATCAGAAATATTTTGAAAAGGATAAAGCACTCGAAAGACGATTCCAGACCGTCATGGTAGACGAACCGGATACGGCAAGCTCTATTTCTATCTTGCGTGGATTGAAGGAACGTTATGAGAATCACCATCAGGTGAGAATCAAAGACGAAGCCATCATTGCCGCTGTAGAACTGAGTAACCGTTACATCACCGACCCGTTTCTTGCCCGGATAAAGCTATCGAACTTGATGGATGAAGCCGCAGCCAAACTTCGTATGGAACGTGACTCGCTTCCGGAAGAGCTGGATGAAATTGAACGCCGGTTGAAGCAGCTTGAAATTGAACGTGAAGCTATCAAACGTGAAAAAGATGAAGCTAAGCTTGCTCAATTGAACAAAGAAATAGCTGAGTTGAAGGAACAGGAAACTTCATACAAGGCTAAATGGCAGAGCGAAAAAGAACTGGTGAACAAGATTCAGCAGAACAAGAAGGAAATAGAACAGCTGAAATTTGAGGCTGACAAGGCTGAACGCGAAGGCGACTACGGTAAAGTTGCTGAAATCCGTTATGGTAAGTTGCAGAGCTTGGAAAATGAAATAAAGAGTATTCAGGAAGACTTAAAGAAAAAGCAAGGCGACAATGCCATGATCAAGGAGGAAGTTACTGCCGAAGATATCGCAGATGTAGTATCACGCTGGACGGGAATACCGGTAAGCAAGATGTTGCAAAGCGAACGTGATAAATTGCTCCACTTGGAAGATGAATTACATAAACGTGTTATCGGTCAGGATGAAGCAATTGAAGCAGTAGCCGACGCTGTACGCCGTAGCCGTGCGGGACTGCAAGACCCGAAACGTCCGATTGGTTCATTCATCTTCTTGGGTACTACGGGTGTAGGTAAAACCGAGCTGGCAAAGGCTCTTGCCGAGTACCTGTTCGATGATGAATCGCTGATGACGCGTATCGATATGAGTGAATACCAGGAGAAACATACCGTTTCTCGTCTGATCGGTGCGCCTCCGGGATACGTTGGCTACGATGAAGGTGGTCAGTTGACTGAAGCTGTACGCCGTAAACCATACTCAGTTGTTCTTTTCGATGAAATCGAAAAAGCACATCCGGATGTATTCAATATCTTGTTGCAAGTATTGGACGATGGACGTCTGACTGATAATAAGGGACGTACGGTAAACTTCAAGAACACCATTATCATCATGACATCCAACTTGGGAAGTTCTTACATACAAAGTCAGTTCGAAAAGATCAATGATCAGAACCACGACCAGGTTGTAGAAGAAACCAAGGCAGAAGTGATGAATATGCTGAAAAAGACCATCCGTCCGGAATTCTTGAACCGTATAGATGAAACAATCATGTTCCAGCCGTTGAACAAGAACGAGATTGAACAGATTGTACGCTTGCAGATAAACGGCATCAAGAAAATGCTGGAAGAAAATGGTGTTACACTCCAGATGAGCGATCAGGCTGTAGACTTTATTGCTACTGCCGGATACGATCCAGAGTTTGGTGCTCGTCCGGTAAAACGTGCTATCCAGCGCTACTTACTGAACGATTTGTCAAAGAAGCTTCTGTCACAGGAAGTAGACCGCACTAAACCGATCATCGTAGAACGTAGCAGTGAAGGTTTGATATTCCGAAACTAAACTACTTATACAGGTTTCCAGAAACTACCTAAAAGGGAGAGTATCGTATTTCGATACTCTCCCTTTTTCTTTTTGTCCAAATGGAAGAAATAAGCTATCTTTGCCGCACTGAAATAAAGCAAGAATGAAAAATAAAAAAGTTATTTATATCGTCGGATCGATTGTCTTATTGATTTTAATCGGTATCGTTGCCTGCAAAACATTAATACTGAATACTCCTCTCAAAATAGAGAAAGCTGCTTATCTCTACATTGACAGCGACGATAACATAGACTCCGTATATACAAAATTGAAGAAAGATTTCCACACCTCCGGTATCACCGGATTACGTATGCTCATTTCATGCAGTAATTATGCTGAAAACATTCACGAGGGAGCCTATAAACTTAAACCGACTGATAACACTTGGCATATATTTCACCAACTGAAAAGTGGACATCAGACTCCCATACGTCTGACAGTACCCAGTGTACGTACGCTCGGAGCATTGGCTAAATCCGTTTCCCGACGTCTGATGACGGACTCAGCTTCTATCGCCAGTTTGCTGAATGACAGTACGTATTGTTCTACGCTAGGATATAATCAATACACGATTCCTGCTCTTTTCATTCCTAATACATATGAAGTGTATTGGACCATGAGTGCTGAGGATTTTATCAAGCGTATGAAAAAAGAACACGACCGGTTCTGGAACAAGGAACGGATGGAAAAAGCAAAAAGTATCGGCTTTACTCCCGAAGAAGTGGCAACTCTGGCTTCTATCGTCGAAGAAGAAACAGCTAATAAGGCAGAAAAGCCAATGGTAGCCGGTCTTTATATCAACCGCCTGCACACAGGTATGCCCTTGCAGGCCGACCCCACTGTAAAATTTGGCTTGCAAGAATTTGGACTTAAACGTATTCTGCATAAACATCTGGAAACAGATAGTCCATATAATACATATAAACATGCAGGATTACCTCCCGGACCGATTCGCATACCATCTATCGACGGACTGGAAAGCGTATTGAATTACGCCAAGCATGATTATCTATATATGTGTGCGAAGGAAGATTTCTCTGGCACACACAACTTTGCCAAAAGCTGGAACGAACATCTTGCCAATGCCCGCCGTTACCAACGGGCATTGAACCAGAGAAATATCCACTAAGGGCATTACCTCTTGAATATAATTTTCAATCAACGGATAGATTTCCAGAACTTCATGAAATTAGCATACAGTCCGTAACATACCAATGCATCTTCGGGCTGTATTATATAGTCTTCAGGAAATTCATTGGCTACTTCTCTTTCCAAAATAGAAATACCAATGCAATTCTGTGCCTTCTTTCCGCGTATCAATGAAATAATCTTCAAATCGAATTCCTTTTCCAACTGCAATTCATTGATGCCATATCCTGCTAATTTGGCAGGTACATTAAACTTGAAAATATAATGTTCCTCGTCTATCTGAAATGGTTCTACTGATGCATTCAGTTCCAACAACTGAACCAACATACGTGCTGCCTCTTTTTCCGGAGTCAGAATACGGTCTAGCGAAAAAGCTTCAAGCACAGTTTTATGGACATCATCTATCGCACGGGCATAAATATGCTTTACCTTGTTTTTCTTCAACAACGATACAACGCGTACAGAAGCTCCCAGGTCTTCACCTATTGCTACAATAACGACATCTACACTCTTTAATGGAAGAACAGAAAGTGCAATTTCATCGGTTGCATCAAGAACAAAAGCTGTAGCAATCTTATCTTTCAAATGATCTACATAATGTTCCCTCACATCCACTCCTATGACTTCATGCCCCAAAACAGTCAGTTCCTCGGCAAGCTTTCCGCCATAATTTCCCAGTCCTATTACAATATATTTCATATATCAATTTATTATAATGTTATCACTTGGATATTTATAATTACGCTTTTTTACTTGTTTAATCAGTCCCAGCAACAAGGTAAAAGCTCCTACACGGCCTATGAACATCAGTAAAATAATAACCGATTTACCAGCCGTACTCAAAACAGGAGTAAGATCCAGACTGGAACCCACAGTACTCAAAGCCGATACACATTCAAAAGTAAGTGCCATTAGAGATGCTTTGGGCTCTAACATGCTCATGACAAAAATTGCAGCAGACAGAATGATAAGATACAACATAAGCACTGCATTTGAGCGGCGGATCGAATCATCCGACAATTCTCTCTGGAAAATAGTTACCCGATTTGCTCCTCTAATGACCGCCCACAAATTCAGAAGTATAACAGCAAACACATTTATCTTTACTCCACCTGCGGTAGACTGCGTACCCCCTCCTATGATCATCAGTATAATCATCAGCAACAAAGTCTGTGTAGACAGCGTAGTCAGCCCGACACTGACAAATCCAGCCGTACGCGGACATGTCGCATTGAAGAAAGCATGTACCCATTTATCTGTAACTTCCATGCCAGAAAATGCATTGTTCCACTCGTAAAGAGCAATAGCCAATGTACCCAACACAAGCAAAATAGCTGTCATTATCAAAACAATACGTGTATTCAAATTATATAAATGGACCTGTTTGGGAAAATGAGATGAACGCCCGAAACACTTCCATTTCAGATAACGTAAATAATAAAAAAGCGTTTCTTTCAGATTCACCAAAATAGGGAAACCAATACCTCCCAAAATAATCAGGAATGAAACGGTTATAAAAAGCAAGTTATGGTTTTGCATAACCGCCGCATTTCCTAAGTTACCCGGCAAAGTAGAAAATCCGGCATTACAAAATGCTGAAACCGAATGGAAGGCTGCAAAATATATTTCCTGTTGCAACGTCATTCCCAGAGTATTGTGTATAGAATACCAGATAATCACCATACCAATACCTTCGATAGCTAATGTGAATCCTAGAATATATAATAAGGTGGATAAAAGAGAATTCAATGAATTAGAACTTATCATATCGCCAACTACCAGCTGATTATATAAAGAAGTATTTCCCATAAAAAACATGGCAAAAAAACTTGTCAGTGTCATAACTCCCAATCCTCCTATCTGGATAAGCAAAATGATAATAATTTGTCCTTCCAGTGTAAAGGTAGACGGAACATCAACCGAAACCAGTCCGGTAACACACGTAGCACTAGTTGCAGTAAACAATGCATCTATCCACGAAATTCCATGATAAGTTGCTCTGGGAAGCATCAACAATCCAGCCCCAATAAATATTATAACCAAAAAGCTGGAAGCTAAAATAAGAGAAGGATTGGTACGCCTGCCCAACAATCGTACCAAGCTACTGGACAACTGTAATAAAGAATATAATAATAAAATAGCTATCCGATAATAATGACTATGAAAGAACATCCATGTCCAATAAACTCCTTCATCTCCAGCATCCGGTTTCTTGAACAGCACAGGAAGTAAAGTCAGATACAGCAAGACATTAATTACCCATGACCAAAATGTATTTTTCTGTCCGTCCTCATCTGATTGAAAAACAATCTGCACTGTAGCCGACAGCAAAAAAACAATCCATACACTCTTATAATATAATACGAATAGCCTTTGCCTCATCCGATGAAATCATAAATCCATGTTCATAAACCAAAGTAGCCAAAAACAGGATTGCGCAAAAATACGTAATCCACATGAACCAATTTATGACTTGATAAATACGAGGTAATATCAGTTTCTTACGATAAAGCAAGAGCCTTTCTAAAGAATCCATACTAAAACTGTTTTTATATTAATACTTGCACGCAAATGTATTTATAATTATCGGTTTTCCGATTAAAAGCATGACTTTATTACATATTTGTTTTTCCCCATCTACTCTATTAGTAAAGTCAACATCATCTTATACTCTGAATAGATCTTTCTGAAGAAAAACTTTCATTAAAACAAGCTATCATCTACTTATGTTCAAGAAACGCCGTGCACGGTTTTAAGGCATAAAAACATCAAAATAACAAATAAAAAGCAAAAAACGGTTGCAATATTACATTATTTTACTTATTTTTGAAAAATCAATCAAAAAGCAAACATTTATGAGCAATAAACAGAAAAGATTCATTTTACCGGAAGATGAAATTCCTAAATATTGGTATAATATTCAGGCAGACATGAAAAACAAACCCATGCCTCCTCTGAATCCAGCTACACGCGAACCGCTTAAACCGGAAGATTTGTATCCTATTTTTGCAAAAGAGTTATGCCATCAGGAGCTTAACCAGACTGATACATGGATAGAAATTCCTGAAGAAGTACGTGAGATGTACAAGTATTATCGAAGTACTCCGTTGGTTCGTGCATATGGTCTGGAAAAAGCTTTAGGAACACCGGCACATATCTATTTCAAGAACGAAAGTGTCAGCCCTATTGGCTCGCATAAACTGAACTCTGCACTGGCACAGGCTTATTACTGTAAAAAAGAAGGTGTCAGCAATATTACAACCGAAACCGGAGCCGGACAATGGGGAGCAGCCCTTTCGTATGCCGCAAAAGTATTCGGACTGGAGCTGCCGTTTATCAGGTAAAAATCAGTTATGAACAGAAGCCATACCGACGCAGCATCATGCAGACTTTCGGAGCACAGGTTACTCCTTCACCTTCTATGTCAACACGCGCCGGAAAAAATATATTGACCAAGTATCCTAATCACCAGGGATCACTGGGTACAGCCATTTCCGAAGCCATCGAACTGGCACGTACAACTCCGAACTGTAAGTATACATTAGGATCTGTACTGAGCCATGTAACGCTTCATCAAACCATCATTGGTCTGGAAGCAGAAAAACAGATGGAAATGGCCGGCGAATATCCAGATATCATCATCGGATGTTTTGGTGGAGGTTCAAACTTTGGAGGCATCTGCTTCCCCTTCATGCGTCATACTATTCTGGAAGGAAAACAAACCCGTTACGTAGCTGCCGAACCGGCTTCCTGTCCGAAACTGACAAGAGGAAAGTTTGAATACGACTTCGGTGATGAAGCCGGATATACTCCTCTTCTGCCGATGTTTACACTGGGACATAACTTTACACCTGCCAACATTCATGCGGGTGGATTGCGTTACCATGGAGCAGGAGTTATCGTATCACAACTTTTGAAAGATCATTTGATGGAAGCCGTAGACATACAGCAACTGGAAACATTCGAAGCCGGATGTCTGTTTGCCCGTGCCGAAGGCATCATCCCTGCCCCTGAATCGTGTCACGCCATTGCTGCTGCCATACAAGAGGCCAACAAATGTAAGGAAACGGGCGAAGAAAAGGTTATTCTGTTTAACCTATCCGGGCACGGTCTGATAGATATGAGTGCATACGACCAATATTTATCTGGAAACTTAACCAACTATACATTGACAGATAAAGACATCGAAAAAAGCTTGGGTGAAGTAGAAACAATGCAACCTTAACGATTTTAATATTTGCATGGAATTATTCGAACAAATAACGGCATCGGTCAGCTCCTTTCTCTGGGGATGGCCGATGATTATATTACTACTGGGAACTCACATTTTTCTGACCATACGGTTAAAGTTTCCACAACGCAAAATATTTACAGCTATACGACTTTCTTTTAAAAAAGATCCTGATTCTGAAGGCGACGTCAGTCAATTCGGCGCGCTTGCCACTTCACTGGCAGCAACTATTGGAACAGGAAACATCATCGGTGTGGCGACTGCCGTTGCATTCGGAGGTCCCGGTGCCGTATTCTGGTGCTGGCTGACCGGAGTTTTCGGAATTGCCACAAAATATGCCGAAGGGCTCCTTGCCATTAAATACCGCGTAAAAACATCCAGCGGAGAAATGCTTGGTGGTCCGATGTACGCACTGGAACGAGGACTGAAGCAAAAATGGCTGGGCATTTTATTCTGCATCTTTACAGCCATGGCAGCATTCGGTATCGGAAGTACAGTACAAGCTAACTCGATAGCTTTGCTGATGCAAGAAACATACGGAGTAAGCGAACATATCACCGGTATAGTAGTGGCACTAGGCATCGCACTGGTTATCTTCTTCGGGGTAAAAGGTATTGCCCGTGTATGTATGACGCTGGTCCCTCTGATGGCTATCCTCTATATAGGAGGATGTATTTATATCCTCATTCTGAACCACGCCTATTTGGGAGAAGCCTTCAAACTCATCATCAGTTCTGCGTTTACTCCACATGCCGCAGGAGGAGGATTTCTAGGAACGAGTGTCATGCTCGCAGCACGTTACGGTATTGCCCGCGGACTTTTCTCCAACGAATCCGGACTTGGTTCGGCACCTATTGTGGCAGCAGCGGCACAAACTCGCAACCCGGTACGTCAGGCACTGGTTTCTTCTACCGGAACATTCTGGGACACCGTCATTATCTGTGCACTGACGGGACTGGTGCTGGTTACCAGTGTACTCGCATTTCCTGACATCGATTATACACAAGGTGGAGCATTGACCAAAGCAGCCTTTGGTAAAATTCCTTATGTAGGTACCAGCATTCTGGCAATCGGTATTCTAACCTTTGCCTTTTCTACCATTTTAGGCTGGGGATATTACTCGGGAAAAGCCATCGAATATTTAGGAGGGAAAAAACTCCTGCGAGTATATCGTGTTATATGGATTTCATCCATTTACTTTGGTTCCACCATGAATTTACAAGCAGTATGGAACATTGCCGACAGCGTAAACGCACTGATGGCAGTTCCTAATCTGATTTCCCTCATCTTCTTATCGGGAGTTGCCGTCAAAGAAACACAAAAATACCTTTGGGAAAACAGACTGGAAGATACTGCCGATCCGGAAGATCTATAATTCATAAAACGCTACCTGCACAAAGCAGTTTTCCCCTTTTTTACCCCTTTCAGAAGGGGAAAAAGAAAAAAATATGCATTTTTCTGCATTTTTTTGTGCAAAACACTTGCAGATTCAAAAATAATGCGTACCTTTGCACCCGTGATTGAGAAACACCTCAACACAAACAAAGGATGGCCCGTTCGTCTATCGGTTAGGACGCAAGATTTTCATTCTTGAAAGGGGGGTTCGATTCCCCCACGGGCTACCAAGGTCTGAGCAGTTTCTGTTCAGACCTTTTTCTTTTTATCCCTTTCTTTCTTTCAGCTTTTTATATCTATCTTTGTCCTTGTATTATAAGTTTATGTAATAAAAGATAGTATGAATACTGAATTACTCGCACAACTTTATCAATCATATACTGGAGAAGCTCCAACAAGTATCGAACCTTTGCCGGGAGCAGGCTCCAATCGCAAATACTTTCGCTTGAAAGGCAAGGAAAGCCTCATCGGTGTATATGGAACCTCCACCGAAGAAAATCGTGCATTTATCTACATGGCCAGACATTTCTCACAAAAAGGTTTGCCCGTACCCCGTATACTTGCCGAAGCAACCGACCAGTCGGCCTACCTGCAAGATGACTTGGGAGATATCTCGCTGTTCCAACTTATTAAACAAGGAAGAGAAAGCGGTAACTTCAGTGATGAAGAAACAAATATATTGAAACGAACTATCCGCCTGCTTCCACAGATACAGTTTGAGGGAAGCAAGGACATGGACTTCAGTTATTGCTACCCGCTGGCAACATTCAACCGCCGCAGCGTTTTGTGGGACCTGAACTATTTCAAATATTGTTTTCTTAAAGCTACCGGACTGGAGTTTCAGGAAAATCTGCTGGAAGATGATTTCGAACGTATGGCAGATACCCTTCTTCAGATAGAACCACAGGTATTCATGTACCGTGATTTTCAGAGCCGCAATGTCATGATACGGGAAGGAAAACCGTACTTTATCGATTTTCAGGGAGGACGCAAGGGACCTTTCTATTACGATGTGGCTTCTTTCCTCTGGCAGGCAAAAGCAAACTATCCCGATTCGCTCCGTCAGGAGCTTCTGGATGAGTACCTCGATGCTCTTCGCCCCTATCACACGATTGATAAGGAGCAGTTCCTCACCACCCTCCGTCACTTTGTACTGTTCCGTACTCTGCAAGTTCTAGGCGCATACGGTTTCCGTGGATATTTTGAGAAAAAGGCACATTTCATACAAAGTGTACCGTATGCCATCGAAAATCTCCGTCAACTGCTGGAAACAGATTTTCCTGAATATCCCTACTTATGCCTCATGCTACGCAAACTGACAGAACTTCCCCAGTTTGCCAGCATACGAAACAGAAGGAAACTCACCGTACGCGTAATGAGTTTTTCGTATAAGAAAGGTATTCCCGAAGACCCGTCAGGGAACGGAGGCGGATATGTATTCGACTGCCGTGCCGTGCACAATCCGGGAAAGTACGAACAATACAAGCAACTGACCGGACGCGACAAACCGGTCATCGACTTTCTGGAACAGGACGGTGAAATACTCCAATTTCTGGAACACGTAGACGCACTAGCTGATGCTCATGTACAGCGCTTTCTAGAAAGAGGGTTTACCAACCTCTCTATTTGCTTCGGCTGTACCGGAGGACAGCACCGTTCCGTATATTCGGCAGACACGTAGCGCACCACTTGAACGAAAAATTCGGTGTACGCATCCACCTGATACACCGCGAACAACATATTGAACAAATTTTAGAACCCCGATAACAATATGAAAGCCATGATATTTGCAGCGGGACTGGGAACTCGCCTGAAACCGCTGACCGACCATATGCCCAAAGCACTCGTACCCGTAAACGGACGTCCGATACTGGAACACGTTATCCTGAAACTAAAGCAATCCGAATTCAACGAACTGGTTATCAACATACATCATTTCGGAGAACAGATCATCGACTTCTTGAAGCCAACCAGAATTTCGGATTGACAATTCATATCAGCGACGAACGTGAACAGTTGCTCGATACGGGAGGAGGTATCAAAAAAGCCGCACCATTTTTTCAGGGAAACGAACCATTCCTGATACATAACGTCGATATCCTCTCCGATACCGACCTGAAAGCCTTATACGAATACCACCTGCACAGTGGCAATGATGCTACTCTGTTGGCAAGTAAACGAACTACAGCCCGCTATCTGCTGTTCGACAAACAGGCATATCTGAGAGGATGGGTTAATAAAGATACCGGACAGACCAAACCCGAAGACTTCGAATATGACGCAACAAGATATCAGGAATATGCCTTCAGTGGCATTCATGTCATCTCCCCTTCCCTTTTCCGATACATGGACGAACGGTGGAAAGGCAAATTTCCCATCATGGATTTCTATTTGCAAACATGTGGGGAAGCCCGGATTGGTGGATGTCTGACCGAAGAGCTTCATCTGATTGATATAGGAAAACCGGAAACCCTTGAGAAAGCTGCCAGCTTTCTGGCAGAACTGAATCAAGAATAAAAATATCAGTCACTTACAAGCCAACAGGCAACTTGCCCGTACCTTATGCAGAAGGCAATTCAACCGACTGCATAATATCTAAAAAACACGGGCAATTTGCCTTATTTTTTGTACAAAGGCTAACAGATTTTGTACGATTTTCAGAAAAATTCATGATGTTTTTCCTAACTTTTGCTGAAGTTTTTCGACATACTTCCTGAAGTGTTCCAAAACACGTGTTTCAAACCAAACAGAACGGTTGAAAACAGCAGCATATTAAAACTTGAAACTCATAAATAATAAACTTACAATCCGAAATCAAGCAATCAACATCAGCCAAAAGAGTTCTATCATGTCCATCACAAAGTCCGCATATCACTTTGATATTCAAACTTTTAAACACAACCCTTTCTGGATATTTTATTTTAGCTTTAAAAAGCCCTATTAAATACCGAAACAATTTTACTCCTCAGCAGAAATCCGGTAATACGAAGGAGCAAGCCCTGTCTGCTTCTTAAAAAATGTCCCGAAAAAAGAAGCATTCGGAAAATTCAAGTCATCCGATATCTCTTGTACACTCTTGTTGGTATTCTTCAGCCAGAAAATACTCTTCCGGATAATAGCTCTGAAAACCAGTTCCTGCACCGTATATCCACAAACCGATTTCGATAATGCTGAAAGATATTTGGGAGAAAGACACAACTTATCGGCATAAAAAGCTACTCCCCTCTCTTGCATATAATACTTTTCAATCAACCGAATGAGCTTGATAAAAGTATCAATCTTATGTCCTGCTACATTTTTTTTCTTCGATAATCCGACGGCTGTAAATAGAACACAAACGGTAAGTCAATGCCAGTAACAACAACTTACACTCATGATTATCAAACGGATTCTGCGCACTCTTCCTATGTCTTCCCAGCAATGCAATATAACGTGCCAAATCGCTTTCTTCTCCGGAAGTCCATACATAGCATGGTTCGGGAGTCAGTGTCGTATACAAATACATTGCCACAATCGAACTGCCTAAAATCTCACGTATCGGATCTATATGATAAAACAGTATGCTCACACGCAAATCATCAGACAGTTCTCCTATTGAAAAATTATTCCCTTCGGAAAGAAAAACCGTTTCTCCTGCCCGGGCTGTAAACTTCTTTTTATCTACATCGAAACAGAAATATCCTTTTTCACACACAATCAGTCCCACATAATTCATCAGGAAAGGCTTACACAATATCTTCGGAAAAGCTTTAACTTCCCCTTCCAGGCAGCAAATATCTTTTCCCGCCGTCAAATCGCGCTCAAAACGTGTTAAACGCATTTCTTGTTCCTTAGCATCCATCCCCATAAAACTAAAATTAAAGTCTGCCACTAAGGTAAGATTTTTCTATATTCCCATCATGAAACAAGAAAATAAAAATACATCACGGGAAGCTTTCATAGGTACTTTTCCACCGAAAAGTCAGATTAAGAAATGAAATACGCTCCACCGTGATGTATAAAGCAAATAAATGAACGAGTGTAAAGTATTTTATGTCTGTAAATCCAGCTTCCTTTTTCTCCACGGAATTACCAGCATAAGAACGGCACATGCTATACAACCGTAGAATGTCCATCCCGACATTTCTTTTACAGCAGCCAGAGTAGCCTGTACCTGCACACGCCCTTTTGTTGAAAGAGCTGCCATATTATGTGCTTCCTTTTCACTTTTTCCCTGATACATCATCCCTTGAACCGTCTGATTATATGAGGCTGCTACCTCTGTATTCAACTGATCCATATCGTGAGCAAAGCGAGTTACATAGTGTTGCTGACGATGCTGCATCACATTGGTATAGATAGCAGTTCCAGCCCCCGGTCCCAGTACCATACGCACTGTCAGCATGATACAAATCCAGGTAGACAGATATTTATAAGGCATCCGCTGATTGGCATGTACAGCTGTCAGCGAATAAAGCAGCATCATTCCGGCAGAACGGATAATAACCGGATATTTCATGCGCTCGTACAAGCCGTCGGTCTGTACCTCAAAATACATAAACAGGCTGGAAAGTCCTATCAGAACAAAGCCCATCGAGAAAAGGTATTTCAGATGTACTCCTTTTGATCCCATGGCAATAGCAATAATGCAACCGATAAAATAACCGGCTATACTCCAGTTATTAAGCGACGCATTCTGCCAGTTGTCTATCTTCATACCAACTCCTGCAAACACACTGACAAACATGGCACTGGAATTGAAAATCATCAGCAACAGAAAGAGCAAGATACCCATACGGATAGAGCGCAACTTAAACACATCCATCAGAAAATAAGGCGAATTATGGTTACGTTCCATATAGACAAACAGTATGGCAAACACAACAGCCGTCGCAGTAGCCCAGCAAATAGACGGAGAATCGTACCAGTCGAGCACCTTTCCATACACCAGCACATAAATAGCAGCCGAACACATCACGCAAAATATTACCACACTGCCAAACTTACGCAAGTTGATAGGAAAACGTTTGCCCACATATTTATGATAAGGCATGGTGATAAACACAACCAGAATAGATAATAGCAACGCCCCCATCATGAAATAATACACATACTGCCATTCGTACTCATAAGCCAGCCATGCAGTGAGCGAAGTTCCTATCTGCCCCAGAATCATGAAAAACAGATAAATGGTAGGCATACTGGTACTCTTTTTCACGGTCCAGCTTATCCCATCCTTCACCATCCACAGGTTCATTGCCCGGAGTTATATTTCGGGTAGCCTCCATCTTGAACGCATATTTGATAAGCGTGAACAGATTGACCATCATCAGCACCATGCGCAGAAATCCCATCACCACACTACAGACAGCCAGCAGGTAAATACTATCGGTCTTGGCACATACGTAACTCAATATATAAAGCAGCGAAAAGCCTACGATGCACATCATTTTCTCACGGCGGATACAGACCAGTTCGTAAAAGAACGGAGAGAAAGCGCCATTCCTACAGAAGTAAGAAAACCAACAAACTGAATATGTTCAGACTGAATACCCAGCCCGCTCAGCATCTCGCCACTGTTTACCGTATACACTCCGCTTGCCGTAAGAATCGGAATAAACAACAGCAACAGAATAAGAATACCCAAAGGTTTGGGAACCCAATTATAAAACGGATAATTTTTCGGACACGAAGGCATAATTCTAATTTATTAGAAACTGAAAAACATGTTTGTCTTATTTTTACTGTCTGGCTTTTACCACTACCATCATTCCGGCAGCCAGACGTTCATTGTCTTCCGATGAAAGGTTCGTAAAATCAATACGTACCGGAATACGCTGCTGAATCTTGACAAAGTTTCCGGCAGAGTTATCAGTCGGGACAAGTGAATATTTCGAGCCGGTTGCTCCAGAAATAGCCGTAATCTTTCCGGTAAACTCCTTATCGCTGATTGCATCTACTGTAATACGGACTTCCTGTCCCACGTGAAGATTCTCTACCTGAGTTTCCTTATAATTAGCTATCACCCACTTCTGCGTATCAGGAAGGATATACGTAATGCTTTGTCCGGCACCGATATATTGTCCCTCTTCCAATGCACGACGTCCCAGTTTCCCGTCACAAGGAGCCAACACAACAGTATACGAAAGGTTAAGTCGTGCCATTTCGAGTGCAGCCGTAGCACGTTGTATGGCAGCTTCCGTACTTTCTCTGCGATTGGAAACTTCCTTAATGCCCGACATGGCAGCTTTTTGCTGGCGCTTTGTAGCCTCCAGTTTCTTTCGTGTAGCCTCATATTCCGTTTCAATCTGTTCCAGCTGTATCGGTGTTGCCGCATTCCGCTTCAGCAGGTTTTCATAACGCTGACGGTCTTTTTCGAGTTTAGCCAGACGAATTTCAATTTCGGCAATGGAAGCCTCATACACAGAAGCCGAATTCTGTGTAGTCTGTAAGGTAGCATCTATTACCGTAGCTCCAGCCATTGCATCTTTCAAGCAGCTTCAGCCTCCATTACCCTAATGCGATACTCACGATCATCGAGCACCAGCAAGGTATCTCCCTTCTTGACCGACTGATGTTCGGTGAAATAAATTTTCTTAATATATCCCGACGCACGCAAGTTCACCGGAGAAATGTATTGTTCTATCTGTGCGTCGTTACTGGTTCCCGTCTGTTTATAATCGAGAAAAAGAAAGGCAACCTCTATTACTCCCCACACCAGAATAGCTATTCCAAGCAAACTGGCAATAATCCGGTTACGACGTTGTTTTTTCAGTTTCAAAGCTTTTTCCTGAAGTGTATTATTATTGGTTTTCATAATGCTGACAATTTTAAATGATTAATGAATAGAATTTCCGTTAAACAGTGTTTCCAGCTGTCCGGTAAGTTTTAGCAGACTCAGGTTAGTAACCTGGTAATTGTAATGTGCGTTGATGTAATTGTTCTGAGCTTCACTCATCCGCATCTCATCCTGTAGCACCTCCGTCATCGAAGCGATTCCCTCCCGATAACGGTCGGTCGTAACCTGATACACATCTTCTGCCAACAGATAATTATCTTTCTGCTTCCTGAAATTACGCTGGCTGTTCATCAGTTCGTTTGTAGCATTCAGGTATTGCGTCTGCATATTCTTGAGTGCATTCTCATAAGAAAGCTTCGCATTTTCTATCTCGATCTTTGCCTTCTTCATTTTTGCCCGCTTATCCAGTCCGTCGAAAATAGGAATACGGAGTGTCAGTCCGATACCGCTCGAATTATACCAATGATTGGACGGACCGGAATGGAACCAGTTCTTTGCCTTGTCGGTATATGCAGAATACATCCAGCTTCCGGTAAGGCTTAACGAAGGAATATAACCCTGACCAATCATCTTACGCTGCTGTTCGGCCAGTTTTTGCTTCGACTGCAAAAGTTGTAGTTCATACTGGTTATTATCCAGTCCGGTAAGCGATACGGATGTAGTATTTTCTGTATCAACCGGTGTCAAGGCTATTTCCTTATCAGCAGGATAATCGATCACATACTTCAACAGATTCAGCTGCTGTGTCAGCATAGACTGTGCGTTATCATACTGTACCCGCTGATTTTCAAGATTGATATTCACACGCTTCACATCGACTTCCATCGCCATACCGTTATCATAAAAGGCCTGTGTAATACTGCTCAGTTCGTTCAGACGCGAAATATTCTCTTTGATTAACGCTATCTGTTCGGCTGTATTCTGGCTCAGGTAATACATTTTACTGATTTGCAAAATCAGATCTTCCCGTGCCTTCTCATACGATAAACGGTTCAACTCATTCATTGTACGGGCAATATCTACTGCCATATAAACAGTCTGGTTGTACAAAGGCATTTGTAACTGTATACCCGCCGAGGCATTGTACTGCAAAGTTTTGGTAACGTTGTAAGGATTTCCATAAGCAGAACCATCGGTAACAGATACCGGAGGATTGAAATTGTCATTGAATCCGGCAACGGCATTAATCTGAGGCAGGAGTTTTGCACGATTTTCGCTCAGTGTATGTTCTCCTTTTCTAATCTCATTACGGCTGCTTTCCAAAAAGAGATTATTCTCTATGCCCAACCGCAGGCACTCTTCCAGTGTGAGGACATCCTGCGCTTTTACAGGAACGAGCACACAAAGAGAGGTAAAATAACTAGTAATTGCTTCATATTATTTCATTTCTTAATCTGAAGCAAAGGTACACTGTTAGCCTGTATGGGTATTATTCATATATCGTGAAGGGCTGTTCATATTTTCCTTTTCTGCATTCTAATCACTTATCATTTGCTAGCCGAAACGCCCATCCATTCTATTTTCAGGTGATGCAGCATGGTAGTGCTCTCTCCACAACTTCCCGTGTGCTGAATGCCCATACCTCCCCAAACATTAGGAACGATATCAGCCTCCAAACTTACAGATGGTTTCAGATTCTCGTCCGTTACAGGAGATGAAAGCGGAGTGGAAGTTTCGGCATGGGCCGTCAACTTATTTCCTTTAACCTCAAGTACAATGGTGCAGTCGGTACGGTAACAGGTGGAAGATACCGGAAGAGAAATCGCAGTAGTCCTGCCATTTTCGTATTTCATCAGCATGAAATCGACCGCATTGCTGTATTTTGTCGTACGGATAATACGCAAGGCATATCCAGTCAGTGTACGGGTATCGAACTTGATACAGATATCCATATATTGCCCCGTAGCACTTCCAAACCCTTGTCCTGCGGTTTTGCTCGGATCTACATTCAAGGTTATTTTCATATCTCCATATCTACCTTCCAATGGAGTATATAACAGCCGTGCTCCACGCTGCGCCTGCAGCAAACCCGTTCCGCGTGATCCGTTCATTCCCTCTCCATACACCCAATAGTCCTTATCGGAGAAAAGTTCCCAATCGTAACCTTCCGTATCAAGAGGCTTGTATCCTCCTATTGTCCATCCGCCGGAATACAATACAGGCTGATTGGAACAAGGAAAATTTCGAAAATCAGTTTCGAATACATCTACCGGATTTACCTGTTTACGGCCAACAGGTGATGAAGAAATTACCGTATATTCTTTACCAGGATGACAACGCAAATGTTTGGGTGCTACCGTTGCCATAAGATAATATCCAACGTCTTCTTTTGTTAATCTATAGGTTGTTTCGGGCTTAGCCAACCGTGACACTGCTACCGGATATTTCGTTTTACCCTCTTTGTCAACAGCCCGATACCAGGTAATCAGCGACTCATCTTTCCGTCCCTGCAAATCCAGTTCGTAACTTACCATTGCTTTTCCATCTGCTATTTCCAGCTTCGGCACTTCCACAAAAGCAGGAGCTTCCACAAAATCGGGAGCAACTGTCAATTCTACTGCACATTCCAATCCATCTTCCGTATAGGCTACAACAGTGAAATGTTTGGTTTCGTCCTCGTGATTCATTGCCTTGACCACACACGTTCCGTCTTCTCCGGCAGACAGGCTGACATACTTTTCATATCCCGGCTGAATCTTCCAGCGAACAGAGCTTCCCTGCTGCACATAATTGCAGTGTCTTTTTACGTTGGCAACCAACTTCACCGGATTACCTCCGGTCTGTACAGAGGCAACCAGCGGAGTGACCGACAAACAGACCGGCAGATTCGCATAATCCCTGCCATCATGTTCTCCGATTACCCGTACACTATCCTTCACTTGAAGCGGATCCCAGTCATCATCTCCCCGAAGTAAATTATAAGTGTTGTAAATTACCTTACCATTTTCATCTGTCAGGCGGTATGCATGAAGTACATTTTCCTGCTCCATACATACTGTATTATAAGGCTTGTCCGCACCTATTACGTAAGGCTGTCCATTCATCGTTACACCATACTGGTAACACCGTAACCAGTCGGACGGCTCGTGTGTCCAGCCTGCATATACAGGCTTTCGGACATGAAACTGGCAATCGACAACAGTCAAAGGTCCCACTCCTTTACAAAAATACTGACGGTCTTCGTCATGACATACATAAAAATCACTGTTCAAGAAAACAGCCCCTCCCATATCCGTCCGCCAGAATGGTTTCTGACCATAAAACTTCAACGTACAGTTCAGGTAGACTCCTGTACCAGTCAACGCATCGTCGGTACTTTCCATATAACATTTATAGAACAAAATACGTTTTGCCCCATTCAAAGGATTCATATTCAAGCGGCTGATGAAACGGACATTTTCTGCCACAATTTTATCTCCATGACAATAGCTACATGCGCCTGGGTAATGGCAGACATTCTTTTTTTACGTCCTAATTCTTTCTTTAAAGGAAATTCCAGATCGACATTACAATAGTTTCCCATCGTAAGATTCTTCACCGACAGACCATCTCCCCAGAAATCGAACATCGTGAAGTTTCCTACAGCTCCCTGTGTCTGACCGCGACTGGAAGCAAGCACTACATTTTCAGGATTTTTGGTTAACCCGACAAGATGCAGATAAGGACATTTTACTACCAGTCCGAAAGGTTCTTTACCGTCTTTTCCTACCCTAACCTGAGGATCATCAGGATTATCAATCCAATATACATAAGGAGCTATATATACTTTCATAGGCTCTGCTTCTGTTCCGGCAACAAAAGCCTTGGCTGCTTCATTAAAGCTATTGAAAACAAAAGGATATCTGGCCGTCACTTCATCGGACAGCTGCCCATCGATAAAAAAGGTTTTCTCCCCCAGCTCTATTTCCTTTCCTTCATAGAGAATCTTATTTCCTAATAACTCTATAGGATTTGTAACATCCAACGAACGATATCCGCATACAGACTGAGCCGGCAAAAACTCACAAAAGATTATCCAGCAAAGTAAAAAAGAACAAAATTGTGTTTTCATTATCATGTCGTGTTTTTCAATATGGTGATAAAAATACAAAGAATACGGAAAAAGGCATGACATATCACTAAAAATTTGATATGCCATGCTTATAACAGAATATAAATCAGTTTGTCTACAAAGACTATTCCCAGAGATTCAATTTATTTTTCTGTGCTTCCTCGAGTGAAACCGTCTTTACCTGTTTGGTCTTATTCTTTTCACGAAGCTCACGGTATTCACTTTCCAGTTCTTCTGCAAATGTACTTCGAAGATCAAGATTCATCAGGCGTGCTGCCACCGGAGCATTCAGTGAAGCATCTTTCATATATACCACCGGAGCATGATAAACCGGAGCAATCTTCAAAGCTGTATGAAGTTTGGAAGTTGTAGCACCGCCAATCATTACAGGAATATCAAGTCCGGCACGTTCCAGTTCTGAAACGACATGCACCATTTCTTCCAGCGACGGTGTAATAAGTCCGCTCAAGCCGATAATATCTACCTTCTCACGAATAGCCGTTTCAACAATCTTTTCAGCAGGAACCATTACGCCCAAGTCGATAATTTCGTAATTATTGCATGCCATAACCACAGAAACAATATTCTTACCGATATCGTGTACATCTCCCTTTACTGTAGCCAACAGCACTTTTCCTGCACTGCGTGCCCCTTCCTTTTTTTCCGCCTCAATATAGGGCTGAAGGATAGCTACAGCTTTTTTCATAGTACGTGCTGTCTTTACAACCTGAGGCAAGAACATCTTACCGGAACCGAATAAATCACCGACATGATTCATTCCCGACATAAGCGGACCCTCGATAATGCTGACAGCATCCGGATATTTGGCAAGTGCTTCATGCAAGTCTTCATCCAGATAATCGCCAAGACCCTTTACCAGTGCGTATTGTAAACGTTCTTCTACAGTCGTCCCTTCACGCCAGGCAAGATGTGAACTGGCTGTTTGCTGCTCACCCGAGTTCTCCTTTTCCGCTTTCAGTTTTTCAGCTGTTTCAATCAAGCGTTCAGCTGCATCCGAACGACGGTTCAGCACCACATCCTCAATCCGTTCCAGGATATCCGAAGGTATATCTGTATAAAGTACAGAAGTTCCCGGATTGACAATACCCATATCCATACCCCGCTGAATAGCATGATAAAGGAATACTGCATGCATTGCCTCACGTATATAATTGTTGCCACGGAAAGAGAAAGAAGATTACTTACTCCTCCGCTGACGTGTGCGCCCGGAAGGTGACGGCGAATCCAACCTGTAGCTTTAATAAAATCGACAGCATAGTTATTATGTTCCTCGATACCAGTAGCCACTGCCAGCACGTTCGGATCGAAGATTATATCCTGAGGACGGAAACCGACCTTCTCTGTAAGAATACGATAAGCCCGTTCGCAAACTTCTATCTTCCGTTCAAATGTATCGGCCTGTCCTTTCTCGTCGAAAGCCATTACGATGACTGCCGCTCCGTACTGCTTGACGGTACGGGCATGCTCAACAAAAGCTCCTTCGCCTTCTTTCAGTGAAATAGAGTTGACGATACATTTTCCCTGCACACATTTCAGTCCTGCCAGAATAACTTCCCACTTGGAAGAGTCTATCATAACAGGCACACGGGCAATATCCGGTTCTGATGCAACCAGATTGAGGAAGGTTGTCATCTCCTCAGCAGCATCAAGCAATCCGTCGTCCATGTTAACATCGATAACCAACGCGCCGTCTTCTACCTGCTTGCGGGCTATCGACAAAGCTTCATCGTATTTCTTTTCGTTTATCAAACGAAGAAACTTACGTGAACCGGCCACATTACAGCGCTCACCCACGTTGACAAAATTAATTTCAGGAGTCACTTCCAACAGTTCCAGCCCGGAAAGCCAGAGATAATCCGGTTTCGGAGCAGGCACATGAGGTTTGGCATCTTTAATAAGTTCCTGATACTTGGCAATATATGCTTCGGTAGTACCACAGCATCCACCGATTATATTCACCAGTCCTTCATCGATATATTCCTTGACTTCGGCAGCCATTTCTTCGGGTGTCTGGTCGTATTGCCCCAGACTATTAGGAAGTCCGGCATTAGGGTAAGCACTTATATAATAAGGAGCACGACGGGCCAACTGCTCCAGGAAAGGTTTCAACTGTCTGGCACCAAAAGAGCAGTTCAGTCCGATGGAAAAGATATCAGCATGCTGTACCGAAGCCAAAAACGCATCAAGCGTCTGTCCCGACAACGTGCGTCCAGCAACATCCGAAACCGTAACAGAAAGCATCAAAGGAACTTTTCTTCCCAAATTCTGCATAGCTGTTTCTGCGGCCAGAACAGCAGCTTCGCATTCAGTGTATCGAAAATTGTTTCTATCAGAATAGCATCTACTCCCCCTTCAAGCAAAGCCTCCATTTGTTCACGGTAAGCTTCAGAAAGTTCATCGAATGTCAATGCACGAAAAGCGGATTATTTACATCCGGACTCATCGAGCAAGTTTTGTTGGTCGGTCCTACCGAACCAGCAACAAAGCGTGGCTTTTCGGGAGTTCTCGCT
>ENA-OQJS01000046-OQJS01000046.1-human-gut-metagenome-genome-assembly--contig:-NODE-46-length-23455-cov-3.164095_pt1 | contig 23455 bp, 17 predicted proteins | sample MGYA00242598_ERZ504764 | MGnify/ENA primary metagenome ERZ504764 (study PRJEB26092, sample SAMD00036368) | human gut metagenome | host: Homo sapiens | study: EMG produced TPA metagenomics assembly of...
GAAGAAAAAACTTCCTTAAAAATTTGCGGGAACGAAGGGAAACGGCTTACCTTTGCAGCCGCAAAAAAACGGGGGATTAGCTCAGCTGGCTAGAGCACCTGCTTTGCACGCAGGGGGTCAACGGTTCGAATCCGTTATTCTCCACCATAAAGATAGGTCTATGACATGATGTAACAAGCAAAAAGTAATTTTAGTACGAAAGCTAAAAGTATATATCATCCCGCACTATAATATATAGTGTGCACGTGATAAGGAAAGTAGGAAAGGGCGCATGGCGGATGCCTTGGCTCTCGGAGGCGATGAAGGACGTGATAAGCTGCGATAAGTCACGGGGAGGTGCAAATAACCCTTGATCCGTGAATCTCCGAATGGGACAACCCGTTACCTTGAAGAGGTAACATCCATCAATGATGGAGGCTAACGCAGGGAACTGAAACATCTTAGTACCTGCAGGAAAAGAAAATAACAATGATTCCCCCAGTAGTGGCGAGCGAACGGGGAAGAGCCCAAACCGTTCATGTTACGGCATGGACGGGGTTGTAGGACCGCGTCGTTGCAAGAAATTTTGCGAGAAGAACGATCTGGAAAGTTCGGCCGAAGACGGTGACAGCCCGGTATTCTAAGCAAGACGAAGCATAGCGGTATCCTGAGTAGCGCGGAACACGAGGAATTCTGCGTGAATCTGCCGGGACCATCCGGTAAGGCTAAATACTCCCGAGAGACCGATAGTGGACCAGTACCGTGAGGGAAAGGTGAAAAGCACTTCGAACAGAAGAGTGAAATAGTACCTGAAACCGTGCGCCTACAAGCGGTCGGAGCATGAAAATGTGACGGCGTGCCTTTTGCATAATGAACCTACGAGTTGCCGTCTTTGGCAAGGTTAAGGGACATGAGTCCCGCAGCCGAAGCGAAAGCGAGTCTGAACAGGGCGTCAAGTCAGCGGCGGCAGACGCGAAACCAAGTGATCTACCCTTGGCCAGGATGAAGTCTGGGTAACACCAGATGGAGGTCCGCACCAATAAGCGTTGAAAAGCTTCTGGATGAGCTGAGGGTAGGGGTGAAAGGCTAATCAAACTTGGAGATAGCTCGTACTCCCCGAAATGCATTTAGGTGCAGCCTTGCGGGTTACTGATGTGAGGTAGAGCGACTGATTGGATGCGAGGCTTCACCGCCTATCAAGTCCTGACAAACTCCGAATGCGCATCAGTCTACCGCAGGAGTGAGGGCATGGGTGCTAAGGTCCGTGCCCGAGAGGAGAAGAATCCGGACCACCGGCTAAGGTCCCGAAATGACAGCTAAGTTAAACTAACGAAGTCTGATTGCTAAGACAGCTAGGATGTTGGCTTGGAAGCAGCCATTCATTTAAAGAGTGCGTAACAGCTCACTAGTCGAGGAATCGGGCGTGGATAATAATCGGGTATGAAGTTGTCTACCGAAGCCGTGGGATCAGCAATGATCGGTAGGGGAGCATTCCATTCCGCGTCGAAGGCGTGGCGTGAGCCATTCTGGAGCGTATGGAAAAGCAAATGTAGGTATAAGTAACGATAAAGGGGGTGAGAAACCCCCTCGCCGAAAGACTAAGGTTTCCTGATCAACGCTAATCGGATCAGGGTCAGTCGGGTCCTAAGGCTCAGCCGAACGGCGAGGCCGATGGCAGAAACGGTTAATATTCCGTTACTACCTTTGAGGGTGACGTGGGGAAGCAGTAGTGACACTGCCGCGGGCTGACGGAATAGCCCGTTAAAGAGTGTAGGCGTTGATTTCCGCAGGCAAATCCACGGAAAGAGCCGAACTTGACAGTATGGAGCGTCCTTCGGGACAATCCAATAGCGCAGGTAAGCAGACTGCCGAGAAAATCCGCTAAACATAACTTCAGAGGTACCCGTACCGCAAACGGACACACGTAGTCGGGTTGAATATACTAAGGCGCTTGGGTGAATCACGGTTAAGGAACTAGGCAAACTGACCCTGTAACTTCGGGATAAAGGGTCCCTCCTCGCAAGAGAGGGCGCAGAGAATAGGTCCAGGCAACTGTTTAACAAAAACACAGGGCTGTGCGAATATGAAAGTAGAAGTATACAGCCTGACACCTGCCCGGTGCTGGAAGGTTAAGAGGAGATGTCATCGCAAGAGAAGCATTGAATTGAAGCCCCAGTAAACGGCGGCCGTAACTATAACGGTCCTAAGGTAGCGAAATTCCTTGTCGGGTAAGTTCCGACCTGCACGAATGGTGTAATGATCCGGACGCTGTCTCAACCGTGAGCCCAGTGAAATTGTAGTATCGGTGAAGATGCCGATTACCCGCGATGGGACGAAAAGACCCCGTGAACCTTTACTATAGCTTAGCATTGAATTTGGGCACGCGATGTGTAGGATAGGTCGGAGCTTTGAAGCAGGCACGCCAGTGTTTGTGGAGCCGCTGTTGAAATACGACCCTTTGTTTGTTTGAATTCTAACTCTTGGTAAGAGGACATTGCTTGGTGGGTAGTTTGACTGGGGTGGTCGCCTCCAAAAGCGTAACGGAGGCTTCTAAAGGTGCCCTCAGGACGATCGGTAACCGTCCGCAGAGTGTAATGGCATAAGGGCGCTTGACTGGGAGACAGACAAGTCGAGCAGGTAGGAAACTAGAGCATAGTGATCCGGTGTTTCCGTATGGAAGGGACATCGCTCAAAGGATAAAAGGTACTCCGGGGATAACAGGCTGATCCCTCCCAAGAGCTCATATCGACGGAGTGGTTTGGCACCTCGATGTCGGCTCGTCACATCCTGGGGCTGGAGAAGGTCCCAAGGGTTGGGCTGTTCGCCCATTAAAGTGGCACGCGAGCTGGGTTCAGAACGTCGTGAGACAGTTCGGTCTCTATCTATCGTGGGCGTATGAAATTTGCGTGGCTCTGACACTAGTACGAGAGGACCGTGTTGGACCGACCTCTGGTTTACCGGTTGTGCCGCCAGGTGCATCGCCGGGTATCTAAGTCGGGATCGGATAAGTGCTGAAAGCATCTAAGTACGAAGCCGGCCACAAGATTAGATTTCTCAGGGTCGTCAAAGACGATGACGTTGATAGGATGCAGGTGTAAAGGTAGAGATACCAAAGCCGAGCATTACTAATTGCCCGTATGCTTTCCTTGTCAGGAAGGATGGGTGATATATACTTTCAGCTTCTTGAGAAGTACTTGAATTACTTGCTTGTTAGTCATGAATACATAAAGGATATTCAGGTGACTATTGCACGAAGGTTCCACCTCTTCCCATTCCGAACAGAGAAGTTAAGCTTCGTCACGCCGATGGTACTGCGCAAGTGGGAGAGTAGGTAGTCGCCGTCTTAGGAGAAGCCCTGCAGCATCACAAGTGCCGCGGGGCTTTCTTTTTTTGCATGAGGCAGAAAAAACGCCGCCGGCTCTTGCCCTTCTGGAGTGTGCCCTTCGACGAGTCGATGCCGATAAGCTTCGCCGGAGTTCTAATTTAATGTTGAAAGTCATACTTCCTTAGAAAATGAACATTTAGGGGAATTTTATGTTTCTGATATTATATAGATAAAGATAATTAAATAATTTTTTCTACTTTTGGGCAATATATAATACATTTATTATGGATACAATTATTCCTTATGCACTTTTATGCTTTACTTCATTTTTTACGTTGACAAATCCTTTGGGAACTATGCCTGTATTTCTGACTATGACAAATGGACTGGGTGAGCAGGAACGTCGTCATATCGTAAAAAGGGCTACGATTATTTCATTCATTATTTTAATTGCCTTTACTTTCTGCGGACAATTCCTATTTAAGTTTTTTGGAATATCGACCAATGGTTTTCGTATTGCTGCAGGTATCATTATTCTGAAAATAGGTTATGACATGCTTCAGGCTCGTTATACGAATACAAAATTGAAAGATGAAGAGATAAAAACTTATGCAGATGATATATCAATTACTCCGCTTTCTATTCCGATGTTGTGTGGTCCCGGAGCTATTGCTAATGGTATTATTTTGATGGATGACGCGAATACATGGGAATTGAAAACAACACTGGTAGTCGTTATTGCTGTAGTCTATGTTTTAACCTATATTATACTGCGTTTATCAACTCGTTTAGTTAATGTAATAGGAGAGACTGGAAATAATGTTATGATGCGTTTAATGGGCCTTATTTTGATGGTTATTGCTGTGGAATGTTTTGTAGGAGGAATGAAGCCTATACTGATAGATATTATTCAAAATAGTCATCTTTAATTGAGTTAGTATATAAAAAGAGTGTCCCAAGTTTCTATATTCAGAAAACTTGGGACACTCTTTTTATATACTAATCGAATGATTATTTTTTCCAGAACTGTAAACTTCCTGCTTTAATCAAATCATTGTGATTGATGCGATAGCCACATTCTTTGTCACCTAACTTGATTGTTTTGATATAATCAGATTCACTATCCGGATTCATTGTTTCGATAACTAACTGATCTTTTCCATAATATTTAGGATTGAGCTTGATAGTTATCTTGTCGAATGTAGGAGTTGTAAGAGTATATTCAGGTACTCCAGGACAGTCAGGATAGAATCCCATCATACTGAATATAGCCCATGTTGACATTGTTCCTGCATCATCATTACCCGGGATGCCATTAGGCTGAGTTGTGAAATATTTAGCAAGTAATTCTTTTATCAGTTTCTGCGTACGCCACTCTTCACCTTTGAAATAGCTGAACAGATAAGGATATGCGATATCAGGTTCGTTTGCCGGATCGTAGTAACCTTTGTCGAAAATCATTTGCAGTTTGTCTACAAAAGGCTTTTTGCCTCCCATCAATTTGGCAAGTCCCTTGATATCGTGAGGAACGTAGTATGTGTAGTTCCACGCATTACCTTCATGGAATCCTGGACTTGGTTCGAAGTTCTCACCTTGTTTAGGGTCGAATGGAGAATAGAATTTTCCATCAGGAAGGATAGGACGAAGGGTACCATACTCCTTGCAATAATAGTTTTTGTATCCCATTGATCGCTTATAGAATAATTTGGCATCTTCTTTTTTGTCTAGAGCCTTAGCCAATGTGTAGAGAGAATAATCGGCAATATAGTATTCCAGTGCATGAGAAACAGAGTTGTCATATTGTTCTCTTAAAGGAACATAGCCGAGCTTTGTATAATCGTCATTATCCGGACGCATCAGATTCTCTTTACCCGGAAGTGTAGCCGACTTATACATGGCTTCGTAAGCAAGGTTGATATCGAAATCGCGTAAACCTTTCATCCATGTATCTACAATAACCGGAAGACTTGGATCTCCTTCCATTGTCAGAGTTTCCCGTCCATAAAGCTCCCATTTAGGAAGCCAGCCGTGTTCACGATACATATCCAGCATGGTATTAATCATATCCATTTGTCTTTCTGGATAGACCAAAGTCATTAACTGATGCAGATTTCTATAAGTATCCCATAATGAAAAGACTGTATAGCGGTTTCCTTTTGTTGTGAGGATTTTATCACCTTCCATTTGAGGGTATTCTCCATTGATGTCCTGTAAGATATTAGGATGGATTAATGCATGATAAAGTCCGGTATAGAAAACTGTTTTCTGATCCTTTGTTCCACCTTCTACTTTGATTCTTCCCAAATCATCGTTCCAACGTTGACGAGCTTCCTGATGGATAGCTGCAAAGTGGCGTCCGCTTTGTTCCTTGTCAAGATTTTCTCTTGCATTTTCTATACTGACGAAAGAAACTCCCATAGCGACTTCTATCTGCTCACCTTCTTCTGTATCAAAAGAGAACCATGCACCGATATCGTCGCCTGCAATATCTTTATTATATTGTGTGTACAGCTTGTATTTGCCTTGGTCTTTATCCCATTCTGCTTCTACACCTTGCATGGGACGTTGTTTCTTCCAGTATCCTGTAGCTTTAGGAGCTTTGTTGATACGCATCACAAAATAGATAGGGAATACAGCCTGCGGGTTATAACAGAAAGTTCCGAGCACTTTCATTCCCTCTACTTCACAATCGCTGACTCTACGCATGAAAGCACCTGTTTCGTTAGTTAATCCCTCACCCAAATTTAAAAGGATGTTACTTTCACCTTTGGGGAAGGTAAAGCGTGATAGACCTGTACGAGGAGTAGCTGTTGCTTCTGCCAGAATATTGTATTTAGTAAGTGAAATCGTATAATATCCGGGAGTCGCATTTTCTTTTTCATATTTACTACCATAGTTACGATAGTCAACATCTAGCTTTCCTGTAGTTGGCATTAATAGTAAAGAGCCAAGTTCCGGACATCCCACTCCACTTAAGTTGACATGAGCAAAACCGGTAAAGAAGCTATTGGTATAGTCATAAGGGGTAGACCACCAGCGTGCATCCTTATCGTATTTATTGTCTTCCGATCCCATAACATTGAATGGTACTACAGACATCATTCCATTCGGACAGACTGCTCCTGGGTTGCAGGTTCCGAAATTAGTAGTTCCGATGAATGGATTGACGTAATCGGCCGGTTCTTGTGCATGTAATGTACCTAATGCCAAAAAGCTAGCCAAGCATACTAATAAATGTTTCATAAAAATAATATTAGATGAAAAAACTGAAAAAGGCTGCACCAATAACCGCAGCAGATTATTCGATACAGCCCCAAAAGGTTACTTTATGTATGAATACCTATGAAAAAATTTCAAGGGCATTAGATGATCGAAGTGCGTTTTACAAAATCGATAATTTCAGAAACGTATCCGAAAGCCATACCTACCACTGTATCAGCAGCGCCGTAGTATACAGCTACACGTTCTCCATCTTGTAATGCGGCACAAGGGAATACTACATTAGGTACATCTCCCTGCAATTCATATGGAGCTGCCGGACCTAAGATATAATCGCGTGTACGGTACAATACTTTTTCCGGATTGTCTTTGTCCAGAATAGCCGCACCCATAGAGTAACGGAATCCGTTGCAAGTAGTGATAACTCCATGATAGAACATCAGCCATCCAGCTTCAGTCAGGAAAGGCACTGAACCTGCACCGATTTTTGTGCATTGCCATGCGCTTTCTGGGAATGGAGTCACTTTCATTACACAACGATGTTCACCCCAGTATTTCATATCAGGACTGTAGCTGATATAAATGTCACCGAAAGGAGTGTGTCCGTTGTCACTCGGACGGCTCAGCATTGCATATTTACCATTGATTTTCTGCGGGAACAAAACTCCGTTGCGGTTGAATGGCAAGAATGCATTTTCGCATTGATAAAATTCTTTGAAGTCGAATGTATATCCGATTCCGATAGTTGGTCCATGATAACCATTACACCATGTAATCCAGTAACGGTCTTCAATCCAGGTAACGCGAGGATCGTATTTATATTCCGATTCGATCATATCAGTATTACCAGCCTTGAACTGAATAGGTTCATGGTTTATTTCCCAATTTATACCATCCTTGCTGAATCCTGCAAAAATGTTCATCTGTACAGCTTTGTTGTCGCAACGGAAAACTCCTGCAAATCCGTCTTTATACGGAACAACTGCGCTGTTGAATATACTGTTTGACGAAGGAATTTGATAACGTCCAATAACGGGGTTCTTTGAATAACGCCACATTACATCTGTACATCCAGCCGGGCGATCTTCCCACGGCATATTAAATTTCTCTACCATATTTGTTGATATTTAGTTGTTAACTATTCTCTTTCTCCTTCAATGAGTGTACCATCCTGATTATATTTGAACGGTACAAAATAAGTAATCAGGAATGCCGGTATAGTAGCTATCAGCACGAATATGAAGAAGGGTTCATATCCTCCCGGTTTGTTAAACCATTCGCCTAGAATTTCACATACCCATCCACTTAACATTCCCGGAATCATGACTCCCAAGTTCATGATACCTGATGCAAAGGCATAGTGAGCCATTTGATGTTTGCCTGGAGCAACTTGCTGCATCATAAACAGTGTCAGCCCTACGAAGCCAAAGCCGTATCCGAAATATTCCAATACGATACCGCTGCAAATCAACAAACCATTTTCCGGCTGGAATGTAGCAAATAATGCATATACCATAAATGGCAAGTTAAATATGCAGCATAGTGAGAACAATGTCTTTTTAAGTCCTCGTGCTGATATATAATATCCAGCTAGCAAAGATCCCAGAACGAATGCTGCCGCACCATATGTACCATAATAAAGTCCGATCTCTTTTTCGCTTAATCCCAAGCCTCCGGTTTCCCTGCTGGCTTTTAAGAACAGAGGAACAATTTTCATTACAAATCCTTCTGCAAATCGGTACAGAATGATGAAAAAGAGATAATAGACAATGTGACGTTTACGGAAAAAGTCGAGTAATACATTGGCCAGTTCTGTCATTACCTGTCCGGCTGTACGCTGTTCGCCCTGCTTTTTAGCTCCACCTGAGGGAAGTATAAATAAATGATAAATACCCAGGATTATCATTATGACACAGAGTATTGTCATAATAATCATCCATGCCTTCTGATTGGCCGCAAACATAACTGTACTATCAGCACCTTCTGTTCCGCCATATTGTTCTATCAGGTAGCCGGCTAAATATACCAGTCCACCGGTTGCTATGATTTTAGCTATATTATAGAAAGCACCTTGCCAGCCAATATACTTCGCTTGATCATCGTTGGATAATTCGCTCATGTATACTCCGTCGCATGCGATATCGTGTGTAGCTCCACTAAATGCAATAATTGCCAGTAAAGCGATGGAAATACTGAAAAAGTGAGGTAAGTTTAACGAAAACGCAACTAGTCCGAATGTTACTCCAGTGATTAGCTGGGTTGTTATAACGAAGAATTTTTTTGTCTTGAATAACTCCAGAAACGGACTCCATAAAGGTTTTAAAGTCCATGGAAGTAAAATAAGTGAAGTCCAGAAAGTAATGAGTTTATCCTCTACTCCCAGTCCTTTGAACATAAGAACTGTTACCATATTTAGGACTACAAAAGGCAATCCCATGGCAAAGTATGCTGTCGGAACCCATGTTATCGGACTTTTTGTTTTTTTCGGGTGATTAGTTTGTTTCATAGTATTGTTTGTCAGTTAATTCATCATTATAACAGCTAAAACTCAAAGCATACGTAATTTATTATTTGAGTTTTAATATATTTTAGAGTTTGAATATTCTTTAATTGTTTGGGAAAATCGTGTATTTGTTCGGCATAATTGATTTTCCTGATATCTTAAATTTTATATGAAATAAGCTTTCTGTTTTTAAAGAATATTTTTATTCTCTTCCAACTAAGTGCAAATATACAATTTTCTATCAAATAGAAGCTTGAAATATCCCAACTAAGTTGCTTATATATCTAAAAAAAGTGATAATAAAAGCAGGTTACTCCAACTTTGTTTGATATTTGTGGGAAGTAACCTGCTTCGAACTGGATTTATCTGGTAAATCCTTTTATGTGTGTATTATTTTTTCAGCTCTTTACTGAATGAATAAGGAGCATCTTCAGGTGCGATACCTCTGTTCTTGTTCGGTTTGTCACCCATTACATAGTCAATCGTACCGCCGTTTTGCAGAGTAGAATAAGTAATGTAATTCTTGGTATATTCCTGACCGTTTACCTTCATGTCCTGAATGTAATAGTTGGTCTCACTGTTCTGAGGAGCATTGATTACAATGTTCTTGCCATTTTCAAAATGGATGGTTGCTTTCTGGAACAGCGGAGCACCAAGTACATACTGGTCGGTTCCCGGACATACCGGATAGAATCCCAGTGCTGAGAACACATACCATGCAGAAGTCTGTCCGTTATCCTCGTCACCGCAATAACCGTCGGGAGTCGGAGTATACATGCGGTCCATTACCTGACGAAGCCAGTACTGAGCCTTCCATGGCTGCTTGGCATAGTTGTACAGGTAAATCATGTGCTGGATAGCTGGTTGCCGTGTGCGTAGTTACCCATGTTCATCACTGTCATCTCACGGATTTCGTGAATCGGGAAACCGTAATAGCTGTCGTCGAATACAGGAGGTACAGAGAATACAGAATCCATCATTGTCACAAACATGTCATCACCGCCCATCAGGTCAATCAGTCCCTGAGGATCGTGGAATACAGACCATGAATAGTGCCAGCTATTACCTTCGGTGAATGCATCACCCCATTTCAGCGGTGAGAACGGAGCCATGAACTTGCCATCCTTATTCTTGCCACGCATCAGCAGGGTTTCCTTGTCGAACAGGTTTCTGTAATTCATGGCACGTTTGGCAAACAGGTTCACTTCCTTCTTCGGACGCTTCAGGTCCTTTGCCAGTTTATAGATACACCAGTCGTTATAAGCATATTCCAGTGTACGGGCAGCATTCTCGTTGATCTTCACATCGTAAGGTACATAGCCCAGCTTGTTGTAATATTCATATCCCAGACGTCCGGTTGAAGAAACTTCCGGATGTACGTTTTCCGTTCCGTGGATCAGACCTTTGTAAAGAGTTTCCAGATCGTCCACCTTCACACCCTTGAAGTAAGCATCCACCAGGATGGAAGCCGAGTTGTTTCCGATCATGCAGCCACGGTGTCCCGGGCTTGCCATTCGGGGAAGAAACCGCTTTCCTTATATGTATTGATAAGACCTTCCTGAATTTCCTTGTTGACAGACGGATAAATCAGGTTCAACAACGGGAACAGGCAGCGGAATGTATCCCAGAAGCCTGTATCGGTATACATATATCCCGGAACTACCTCACCGTTGTAAGGACTGTAGTGTACGATCTGTCCCTGTGCATCCACTTCGTAGACTTGCGCGGGAAGAGCAGTGAGCGGTACAGGCAAGAGTAGAAAGTACGGTACTGGTCGAGATTGCCGCCTTCCACTTCAATCTTGCTTAATACATCGTTCCATGCAGCCTTGCCCTTTTCTACCAGCGTATTGAAATCATCGTTACCCAGTTCCTTCAGGTTCAGCAAAGCTTGTTCAGGACTGATGAATGAAGAAGCCACGCGTGCATGTACGGTTTCTCCCTTTTTCGTAGCAAATCCGATGATAGCTCCTGCATGGTCTGCCTGCTGTTCCGTACCGTTCTCCTTTACGATGCTGTCGGCAACGGTAGCCTGATAAGTGAACGGCTTGTCGAATTCGATAACGAAATAATTCTTGAAGTTAGCCGGAACACCGCCACTGTTCTTGGTAGAATAACCGATGATACGGTTGTTTGCCGCATCAATCTTTACATACGAACCCTTGTCGAAGGCATCTACCACTACATACGAGTGTTCATTTTCGGGGAAAGTAAAGCGGAACATGGCAGCACGTTCTGTCGGAGTCAGCTCGGTTACAATGTCGTATTCTGCCAGATACACTTTATAATAATATGCCTTTGCAGTTTCGCTCTTGTGAGCAAACCAGCTGGCACGTTTGTCTTCATTGAATTCCGGTTTGTTTACCATCGGCATGATGGAGAACTGTCCGTAGTCGTTTATCCACGGACTGGGCTGGTGAGTCTGCTTGAATCCGCGGATCTTCGTAGCTGTGTACTGATACATCCAGCCGTCGCCCATCTTACCTGTCTGCGGGCTCCAGAAGTTCATACCCCACGGACGCGCGATGGCCGGATACGTGTTACCCGTTGACAGCTCGAATGTAGACTGAGTGCCGACCAGCGGGTTTACATAATCTGCATAATTGGTTGCTTTGGCAAAGCTCAAAAAGCCTGCCAGAAAAATAAGTAATGACAGTTTTTTCATGGCTTATTTATGATTTTATTGTTGTACTCCCCATTTAGTAGGTTGATTGGTTGAGGTTATTTCAAGTGTTCCACCGGCAGCTATATCCTTATGTTCAAGGAATGGGATATTCAATTCCTGACCATTCAGCATAGCTGACTCGATATATTTGTTGTCTTTCGAATTATTCTTTGTAATAATTGTAAACGTTTTTGCTTCCGGCAGATTAATTGTAACCTTATCGAATAAAGGACGGCCGATTGAATACACTGGTTTACCCGGGCAAACCTGGTAGAATCCCATTGCATTCAGAATATACCATGCCGACATTTGTCCACAGTCTTCATTGCCTGAAAGTCCGTCGGGAGCATTGCGGTACTGTTCTTTCAATACACGGTCAATCAGTTCCTGTGTCTTCCATGGCTGGTTTACATAGTTATACATATGTATGATATGATGGCTCGGTTCATTACCGTGAGCATATTGTCCGATCAGTCCGCTTATGTCAGCCGAAACTGCATCACCCTCCAAACTAGAATCTGCAGTGAACAGCGAATCCAGTTTTCCGACAAATGCCTGCTCACCTCCCATTAATTCTACCAATCCTTCTATATCATGTGGAGTAAACCAAGTCCATTGCCATGCATTTCCTTCACAATAATCATCACTTCGGTGGTTGGAAGCTCTCGGGCTAAACGGACTGCGCCATTCTCCCTTTGAGTCAAGTCCGCGCATGAAGCGTGTAGACGGATCAAAGTATAGTTCGTAAGCTTTAGCAAAGCGTGTATATTTTTCCTGATTCTTATAATCTCCTACTGCTTCGGCAAGTACCGAGATGCAATAGTCGTCGTAAGCATATTCCAGCGCCTTGGCAACTGATTCGTTTTCACGGTCACATGGGATGTATCCCAGTGTGTTTTTGTAATATTTAGCCATCGGCATCAGATGCGGCAACACCAATGCCGGACATTTTATACCGGTTGTATCATATTCGGCAGCACGCAGACAGGCATTGTATGCTTCTTGTAAGTCGAAATCAGCATAACCTTTGGTATACGCGTCGGCAATCAAAGATGCAGCATGATAGCCAATCATAGTTCCTGTATAGTTTGATGCCAGATCCCACATCGGAATATACCACCTTCCTGATGTTTCTGCAGAAGTGAACGGATAAAGTCGTTGTTCAGTTGCGGGTCGATGATAGACAATAACGGATGCAGCGCACGGAAAGTATCCCATAAAGAGAATACCGTATAAATCGGTTTGTCGGCATTGCCTGATGTACCTTCAGATCCATTCCCCAGTAACGTCCGTCTACGTCTGTAAAGAGGTTCGGCTGATTGCAGTATGATACATTGCTGTATAGAAAATACTGCGGTCTGTTTCATCTTGTGTGGTAATATCTATTTTAGACAGATAATTATTCCATGCCTGACGTGCATTACTGCGTACCTGTTCGAATTCCCATGAAGGGATTTCAGCTTCCAGATTCTTTTTAGCTCCTTCTGTATCGACGGCAGAAATACCCATTTTGACCATGACCTGCTCGTCCTTCTGGGTCTTGAAGCTCAACAAGACTTTGCAGCGGGGCTGTAGTCTTCCGTTCTGATCGGTCAATGTATCTCTTACTATCTGATAGGTAAACGGTTTGGAGAATTTTGCATAAAAGCTGATTTGCTGGTCGAAAGCCCAGTATTCTGTCAGTTTATATCCTTTGATTTCAGTATCACTGACAATGTCTACCTGCATATCCATATTTTTCTGATGCTGGATTGAGTAGTCCATATCAAGAATAAAGCCGGCCTCATTACTTGCAGGGAACGTATACCGGTGCAATGCGGCACGTTTGGTAGCAGTCAGTTCGGCCTTTACCTTATATCTGTCAAGAAAGACAGAATAGTATCCGGGTTCTGCAGTTTCATTCTTATGAGAGAATTCCGATGCATAAGGCAAAGTCTGACTGGAATAATCCTGAGGATCATAGGTCTGTTTTCCCACAGTCGGCATCAATAAGATGTCACCATAATCTGCACAGCCTGTTCCACTGACATGCGTATGCGAGAAACCGTTTATTGTCGAATCTTCGTAATAATATCCGGAAGAAGCATCCCAACCGTCGATACGAGTATCAGGACTAGGCTGAATCATACCGTTAGGAACTACGGGTCCGGGGAATGTATGACCATGTCCTCCCGTTCCGATAAACGGATTGACGTATGCGGCATAGTCTTTTTCCATGTTCTTCGTGGTACATGAAGTGATAGTCACTGCCATTCCCATGAAACATGCTATCGCACAGATCTTGATTTTCATAATATTAAATGATAAGAGTTAGTGATGATTTTTATTTTGAAGCTGATGATATAAATATGGTTTCCTGATGAATCTTATATTGCAGATGGATTGTATTTTGCAATATTCTTAAAACATCCTCTATGGAATCCTTTCTTTTTAACACTCCTGAATATGTAGTCGATGGACTGATGTCAGGCGACAAGATAATCTTAACTCCATAAACTTTCTCCAATACTTTAGCAATATCGAAAATATCCGCATTTTTGAAAGGTATCAGATTATTGTGCCATATAACATCCAGAGCAGCATTGGTTTCCGAAACTTTCATCTGTTTGGTAACCGTGTTCAGTTCTACCTTCTGACCGGGTGACAACGTTATTGCTCCCTCATTGTTATTTCCACTGACTTTAATTTCTCCTTCTATAAGGGAAGTTTCTGCAATGCGACCGTTACTGGGGGTTTTAAAATTAAATTTTGTACCCAACACCTGTACGTTCATGGCAGAACTTTGTACAGTAAACGGTTTATGCTTGTTTTTGGTTACTTCGAAATAAGCTTCTCCTGTGAGATGCAGTTCACGTTTCTCCTTGGTGAAGTGTTCGGGATATTTCAATATAGAATTTTCATTCAGCCATACCTTACTGTTATCCGGCAGCGTTATTTCCAATGTTTCTCCGTTAGTTGTCGAAGCAGTAATCCATTTTTCCTGTGAGTCGGCAACAAAATACCATAATGTGAGTCCGGATATAGCCAGAATACTGGTGATTACCGCTGCATATTTCACCCAACGGTTGATTGTAGAGAAGAACCACTGATGGCTCTTCTCTATTTCAATCCGTTCGTATAGTTTTTTCTCAGCTTTTCTGATTGCTAAGTCATTTTCCTTTTCAGAGTTGTTTCCCAAGTGATACAATTCTTCCCATCTGAAAAATTGTTCGGCATGTTCCTGCGACTCATTCACCCACTTTATGATGAGTAAGCGTTCTTCTTCCGAGCACTCGTTTTTAAAGAAGCGTATTATTGTATTATAGTTTACTTTGTTCATCTCTTTACCTTACTTCCTGTTCAAAGATAATAACAATTAGCGAAATAAAAACACTTACTCTTGTCGTAAAAAACATTTTGATGTTTAAAAATATTATTTGTACCAGATATATCCCGGTTTGTTGCCCATTTTTTATTTTCTAAAGTGGCTCCTTCCATGATTTGCTGATGAGTGATATAACTCTTGTCATAAGCCACTCCATTCAACTTTATCGATTGGATATAGCAGTTTTCACGACTGGCATTTTCTGCGATGACTGTAAAAGTCTTTCCGTTATTCAGGTGCAACTGTACTTTCGGGAATGCCGGGCTTCCTATTTCATACATGCCCGATACCGGATTAACCGGATAGAATCCCATTGCGCTGAATACATACCATGCCGACATCTGTCCGCAGTCCTCGTTACCGCAGAGTCCTGCCGGTGTATTGGTGTACAGTTCGTGAGTTATCTGGCTGATGTATTGCTGTCCCTTCCACGGCTGTCCGGCTGCATTATATAAATAAGCAACATGGTGACTCGGTTCGTTGCCGTGTGCATACTGTCCTATCATTCCTGTACTGAAAATCGGAAGTTCGTCCTTGTCGGTAGGATGGAACGTAAACATGCTGTCCAGTTTCTGGGCAAAACGATCTTTTCCTCCGGTCAGTTCAATCAGACCGTTCACATCATGCTGTACCGACCAGAAATACTGCCATCCGTTACTTTCACAGATATGCGGCGTATATTCGTCAGCCTTGAAGTTCTCGATGAAGTTACCTTTCATGTCGCGCGGCTGCATAAATGAAGTAGCCGGATTATATACATTCTTATAGTTCGCTGCACGAGTATAAAACTGCTTGGCGATATCTTCCTTGCCCATCTTCTTTGCCATTTCGGCTATACAATAGTCGTCGAAAGCATATTCAAGTGTTTTAGAAAGCGACCAGTTCTCATTATTATACTGATCGTGCAGGTCGTAAGGAATATAGCCTTTTTCCTTGTACACTCCTATGCCACGATATTCATCGATGTTAGCCGTTGCCACACAGGCAGCCAGTGCTTTTTCAGCGTCAAAGTCGCCGATACCTTTCAGGTAAGCATCTACGATCACCGGTACGGCATGGTAACCAATCATCATGTCCGTTTCACTACCATAGAAATTCCATACCGGCAAGCGTCCGTGCTGTTCGTAAAATGCAAGGAACGATTTAACCATATCGTTGGTGCGCTCAGGCTGCGTATAAGTAAACAACGGATGCGATGCACGGTAAGTATCCCATAACGAGAATGTACTATAGTTTGTCCATCCGTCGGCATGATGCACCTGTTTGTCTGGACCATAATAAGAGCCGTCTACATCACTATATATAGTAGGAGCCAGCATACTGTGATACAAAGCCGTGTAGAAAACAGTCTTTTCATCCTTGTCGGGAGTATCTATCTGTATCTTGGCAAGTTCCTTGCTCCACATATCTTTAGCCTTTTCCAGATATGTATCGAAGTTATTGTCGGGTGCTTCAGCCTGCAAGTTCTTGGCAGCTCCTTCCATGCTTACTCCCGAGATAGCAGTTGCCAGTGTGATCTGCTCATTTTCTTCAGTTGTGTAATCGAAGCGGGCGATAACTCCAGTTCCGATGCGCTTGCCGTCTTTCTCGATAGCCGTAGAGTCAATTGTCATTGCATTGAACGGACGCGAGAAACGGGTACAGAAATAAATCTTCTGTCCGCGTGCCCAGCCGTCTGAATAGCGATATCCCCTGATAGTAACCGAGTCGACAGCTTCGATATGAGAATCTTGTGTCGCATCCCAGTTCATAGCCTTTGACAGGTTCAGGAAGATAGCTGCTTCGGCTTTCGGGAATGTATAACGCTGGATGCCGCAACGCTCTGTAGCAGTCAGTTCCACATTGATATTATAATCGTCCAACTTTACCTGATAATATCCGGCATAAGCACTTTCGTTGGCATGTGAAAATTTAGAATGAATACCCAGCGGAGCTTCAGCTTCTTTATACGGAAGCGTAACCGGCATGAACGAAACGTCGTAAAGATCGCCCGCGCCTGTACCCGAGAGATGCGTATGGCTGAATCCGGCAATCGTACTGTCCGGATAGAAATATCCGGAAATTCTGTCCCATCCAGGCAATCCATTGTCAGGACTGAGCTGCACCATTCCAAAGGGAACCTGAGCACCCGGATAAGTATTTCCTGTAAAGTCAGTTCCGATAAACGGATTGACGTATTGAGTGTAATCTTCTGTCATGTTCGAAGATTGGTTCGGTGATGTACATGCGGCAAATGCCAGAACTGCGTAAAGTGGAATTGTCTTCAATCTCATAATATTAGTATTTGATTTGTAAATATAACAAGAAATAAGAGAAAAACACTTATTTCGTTGGTTCATTTCTCTCAAATCGTTACATTTGCCCACAGATTAGCCTTGAAATACTAGATGAGAGGAAATTTTGAAGATACATATAAAGCTTTATTTCGACGCTACTATGCCGGACTTCTGTTTTATGCAACTCGCCTTGTAGGAGAGGATGATGCAGAAGATATAGTTCAAGATGTATTTGTCGAAATATGGAGAAGGCAGGATTCTGTAGAATTTGGCGAGCAGATTCAGGCCTTTCTTTACAGGTCTATCTATACCAAGGCAATCAATCTGTTGAAACATAAGGCCGTAGCCGAAAACTACAGTGCTGCCGAAATAGAGTTCTATCAGAAAAGAACTGAATACTATCAGCCCGATCATTCGGAAGTTATCAAGCGGATAGAGAACCGCGAACTGCGTTCGGAAATCAGGCAGGCAATAGACGAACTTCCTGATAAGTGTAAAGAAGTATTTAAGCTCAGCTACCTGCACGACATGAAGAATAAGGATATAGCCGATGTGATGGGTATTTCCTTGCGTACGGTAGAAGCACATATGTATAAGGCATTGAAAATTTTACGCGAGAAATTGAGTTATCTGCGCATGATTCTTTTGTTTTGGTTGTAAAAAAGGCTCGCAAGAATATTGTGGATAGCCACTCTAATTGTTTACAAAGCATTATAAGTATTACGTGCTATCTTTATGACGCGACGGAGAGATATGTCGTACGCTGTATAAGATAGATGAACTCCCTATAGGTCTTATGTTTGAATTTAATCTATAAAATTGACATTGCAATAACTCTATATAAGTTAAAACTTGCTTGGAAATCAGATGATAAAAGCGTTATACTCTTCACTGAACGAATGCGAGCCGTTTTCGTGTGTGAAATCAGTTCCGAGGAAATGATCGGATAACGTACAGAGAGCGTGTTTGCAGTCACTCTGCCGGATGGCTATCGATACGCAATGATTGTCATTCCCGTACGAAATCATCAGGATAGGTATGTCGTGCAGCAATTCGATGATATGGCTGCTTGCATCCGAATCTCCCCAGTTCAGTTTTCCGAGTATGCTGATAGTGGCAATATTGTTTTCCGTGATTAATTCGGCAAATCCTGACAGCTCACGGCGGAGCAGGCTCAGGGTTTCTGTATCTGTTTCTATCGCCATCGAAATGTTGGTGCTGGATGATGTCATCAGATAAATGGATACCTTGTACTTCGCAAAGACAGTAAGTGTTTTCTCCAGAAAAGCGGAAGGAAGAAACACTTCCCGATGAATGCAGTCGGATGTAGGTTATGTGTTTCCGGGCTGTGATGGCTTTTACGGTATGCGTTTCTTCTTGTATCTCACTGACGAGGCGGATGATGCGACCTTGTCCGTTTATCAGCCGGATACTAATCTGATATTGATGGGCAAGCGAGAGGCTGCGGGGTGACACCAGAAGACCGCCGGCATTGATGAGGCTCTCGGCTTCTTCGAAGGAGAACATCGTGTCGTTGCTTTCTTCCGGCTTTTGATTGTCGTTCGGGATGTATATTTCTTTTGCCTGTATCCGTTGTACGAGTTCTTGAGCACGGAAAGCGATGGCCAGATACATGGCATAAGCGCAACTGTCACCTTTGGCGATATATTCTACTTCACCGTAAGCATTCTGGCATACAAGCGACTGGGTGACATAGACTGCGGCTTGTGCTGTTTGCGCAAAAGCTTGTGCCTGCTGGCAGATTGTTTCTAAATCAGGTTTTCCGTCAGCATCCAGGTGCATCAGTGTGGCAGCATCTGCTACAGTGGCATCGATGTGTCGGCTTTTTAAATAGGCGGCTACCAGTGCCGAAGAAATGTATTCTCCCGAAATGAGTAATCTGCGTTCGTCGGACTGGCTGAACGTGCTGTTTGCCAGTTGCCGGATATGCTGGAAATTGGATGTGATCTGTGTTTGGGCAAACTCAAAGGCAGAACCATGATCGGGCAGGAATCCGGAAACAGTTTCCATGCAGTGCTTTTCCAGATGCAGGATGGCTTGTGAAGCCTTTTCCTGTTCGGCACGGAACAAATGAATGGAAATTTCTTGAAGACTGCGTTTGATTCGGTCGAAAGCAGGAACGATTATAAGTAAGGGAGCTTCTGTACAGATGTAATCAGACATCTGCATGATGTCTTCAAGATGGGTTATTGTTCCTAAATTACAAACTTTCATTTTTCTCTTTTTGAGTTAAGTGTTTGGTTATTACGCCGTTTTGTTAGCCTTTTTATCTCGTTTTTTTAAGAAAGCCTTTTTACAAAGTGTAAAGATACATATTTTTATGAAACCGTATTCTTTTATGAAACTTTTGTGATGAAAGATAATTAAAATAAGAAAAACGGTTTGAAGAAGGCTTAAAAATGTCCTGTCGCAATGAGTTTATCCGATTTTTTTAAGCCGGCTTTCGGTTTTTTCTCTATATTTGCAGCCGTCTGAATAAAACCATATGCACGAAAACACATTACATAACCAGAGAAGATCGATCCGTTTCCGCCGTTGGAGCCGGAAAAATTATGCTGTGTTCGGAAGTCTGCACCGGCATGTGACGATTGGAAGGGTGTGTAAGGGTATTGCCGATTCATCGTTGGATAAGGCAAGACATATCGTGTCGGTAGAAGGTAACGGGCAGTGTGTATATGCTATGGGCGGCGTCAGGGAACAGGATGCTTCACCGTACGATATAGGAATCCCGCTGGGATGTGTCATCCTGCTTTTGATGGGACTGCCTGTGGCTGTTGAACCGGCGGGCAGTGAGGTTGCTTGTATTAGAAAAACTCAGAATAATTGTCATTTACCGAAACGGAATGGCGAAAGGATTCGTGTGGCATCTTGTTGTAGGTGTACACGGGTACTTTCGCCATTCCGCTTTTTTATGCCTATAAATATATATGATAGAAACATTAGAAAAAAAAAGTTGACGACGGTCTTGAACTGACGCCGGAAGAGGCGCTTTGGCTGGCGGAGGAGGCTCCTCTGGAGGAATTGTGTGAAGCCGCTCATCGCATTACGCTGAAGTATGCTTCGCATAAGTTTGATATGTGTTCCATTATCAATGCCAAGTCGGGACGGTGTTCCGAAGATTGCAAATGGTGTGCTCAGTCGGCACATTATGCAACGGGTGTTGAGGTGTACGGACTGGTTTCGCAGGAGGAATGTCTGCGCCATGCAAAGGCGAACGAAGAACAGGGAGTTGCTCGCTTCTCACTGGTAACGAGTGGACGGAAACCTTCCAATAAGGAGGTAGAGGCTTTGTGCCGGCATTTTGCATATTTGAAAGAGCACTCAGATATACAGCTTTGCGCTTCGCTGGGGCTGGCTACTGAGGAACAGCTCGCGTTGCTTCATGAAGCAGGAGTAGTCCGCTATCATTGTAACCTGGAAACGGCGCCTTCTCATTTCGCCAATCTCTGTTCTACTCATACACAGGAAGAGAAACTGGCTACCATACAGGCTGCCCGTCGTACGGGAATGGATGTGTGTTGCGGAGGAATTATCGGAATGGGGGAAACCATGCGGCAGCGTGTGGAGTTTGCCTTTACTTTAAAATCGCTGGATATTCAGTCTATTCCGCTCAACTTGTTGCAGCCGATCAAGGGTACTCCGCTCGAAACGGAGCCTGCGCTCTCGGAAGAAGAGGTCTTGCGTACAGTGGCTATGTTCCGTTTTGTCAATCCTTCGGCTTATCTTCGTTTTGCGGGAGGACGTTCGCAACTGAGTGACGAGGCGGTACGTAAGGCGATGTATATCGGTGTGAACTCGGCTATCGTGGGAGATTTGCTGACGACGCTGGGTTCGAAAGTGGCAGAAGATAAAAAACGAATAAAGGAGGTGGGTTATGACTTATGAACAATGTGTTGATAACTTCGACAGGGAGCATTTGTGGCATCCCTATACGTCGACCATTAACCGTTGCCTACGTATAAGGTGAAACGGGCAAAAGGGTGTATCATTACGCTGGAAGACGGTACGGAACTGGTAGACGGTATGTCGTCGTGGTGGTGTGCCGTACATGGATATAATCATCCGGTATTGAATCGGGCGATTGAAGAGCAGTTGAAAAACATGTCGCATGTGATGTTTGGAGGACTTACGCATGAGCCTGCCATCGCATTGGGAAAATTGCTTTTGAAGATTGTTCCGCCTTCCATGCAGAAGATTTTTTATGCCGACAGTGGTTCGGTGGCTGTGGAGGTCGCACTGAAGATGGCGGTACAGTATCAGTTTGCTGCGGGAAAGCCTGAAAAGAACAATTTTGTGACAATCCGTTCCGGCTATCATGGAGATACATGGAATGCGATGTCGGTATGCGATCCGGTGACGGGCATGCATAGTTTGTTTGGTTCGGCGCTTCCGGTACGTTATTTTGTGCCTGCGTCTCAGTGCCGTTTCGATGCCGAATGGGACGAGAAGGATATTCTTCCACTGAAGGAAACAATCGAAAAGCATCATCAGACGCTTGCCGGACTGATACTGGAGCCGATAGTTCAGGGAGCCGGCGGTATGCGTTTTTATCATCCGCAGTATCTGCGTGAGGCGGCCAGGTTGTGCCGTGAATATGGTTTGCTGCTTATCTTCGACGAGATTGCTACGGGCTTCGGACGTACCGGAAAACTGTTTGCCTGGGAACATGCCGGAGTGGAACCCGATATCATGTGTATCGGTAAGGCGCTGACCGGAGGGTATATGACTTTCTCGGCCGTGCTGACTTCCGATAAAGTGGCGGACTGTATTTCTTCACACGAGCCGCATGCTTTTATGCACGGACCTACTTTTATGGGAAATCCGCTTGCTTGTGCGGTGGCTTGCGCTTCTGTCAACCTGCTCTTGTCTAGTGGATGGGAAGAGAAGGTGAAACGCATTGAGTCGCAACTGCGGGAGGAACTGCTACCGGCTGCCGGATTGCCTCAGGTGGCAGATGTACGTGTACTGGGGGCTATCGGAGTCATCGAAATGAAGAATCCGGTGGATATGGCATGGATGCAGCGCCGGTTTGTGGAAGAAGGTATCTGGGTACGTCCGTTCGGACGACTGGTATATATCATGCCTCCGTTTATTATCAGCAAGGAGGAACTGACAAAGCTGACTTCCGGCTTGCTGAAGATTGTAAGAGAAATAACTTGTTAAAGAAAGAAAGGAATGGAAACGATGGTTTCATCGGATAATTTATATAGCCGGACGCTCGATGCGCTGGATGAGGCTGGCAATCTGCGTACACTGTCGCAGGCGGAACATCAGGGGAAATGGATCTGGAAGGAAGGCAAGCGTATGCTGAATCTTTCTTCGAATGACTATCTGGGACTGGCTGCCGACACTGCGCTGCGTGACGAGTTTATGCGCACGCTTTCGGAACGTGATTTTCTGTTCTCGTCGTCGTCGTCGCGCCTGCTGACCGGTAACTTTACCGTATACGATGAATTGGAACGGATGCTTGCCGAGATGTTCGGAGCAAGCGGTGCACTGGTCTTTTCAAGTGGTTATCACATGAATACAGGAATACTTCCCGCTGTGGCTGATGCGCATACGCTGATTCTGGCAGACAAGCTGGTACATGCCAGTCTGATTGACGGAATCCGGCTGTCGCTGCACGGTGCATCCGTTATCGTCATCAGGATTACGGGCAACTGGAGCTTTGCTTGCCAAGAGTTATAAAGACCACGAACAGATCATTATCGTGACGGAGAGTATTTTCAGTATGGATGGAGATGTGGCTCCTCTCGACCGGTTGGTGGACTTGAAAAAGCGTTATCCCGGTGTGATGCTGTATGTGGATGAGGCGCACGGGATTGGCGTACGTGGCAGAAGCGGACTGGGTGTGGCCGAGGAACAAGGATGTATGAAGGATATTGACTTTCTGTGCGGTACGTTCGGTAAGGCGTTGGCTTCGGTCGGAGCGTATGTGGTGTGCAGTGAGGTAATGCGCTCGTTTCTGGTTAACCGGATGCGGACATTTATCTTTACGACAGCACTTCCTCCGCTGAATGTGGCATGGACAAAGTTTATCCTGTCGCGTCTGGGAGGCTGGAACGACCGTCGGGAACGACTGGCTGAGGCGGCTCTTCGGTGCA
>ENA-OQJS01000048-OQJS01000048.1-human-gut-metagenome-genome-assembly--contig:-NODE-48-length-23298-cov-10.641707_pt1 | contig 23298 bp, 23 predicted proteins | sample MGYA00242598_ERZ504764 | MGnify/ENA primary metagenome ERZ504764 (study PRJEB26092, sample SAMD00036368) | human gut metagenome | host: Homo sapiens | study: EMG produced TPA metagenomics assembly of...
TGCATAGGACACGGCACATATTCTCCTGTCCTCCGTCGACTGCGGCATCCCAATGCCACGCCTCCTGCTCGTCTTCGCAATTGTTACATATCCCTGACGACAGAAAAAGCACTCTCCACAAAAGGTCTCCACGTTGACCGTCACACGGTCGCCAGGCTTTACGGAAGTGACCTTCTCTCCTACCCGTTCGACAATACCCACCATTTCATGACCGACTGTAATACCGGGTACGGCACGGGGTACACTTCCATGCTTGATATGCAAATCGCTGGTACAGATACTCCCCAGTGTGACGCGTACCACAGCATCACGCGGATCTTTTATTTCCGGCACGGGTTTCTCCATCATCTGGAACGTGCCATTCTTGATATAAGTATAGGCTAACATAGTTTATTCTTTCTTAGTTTGCTGTTTCGAATGATAAAGGTAAACAAAATTCTTTCATTTTTATTGTACAAAACAGAAATAATATCTATTTTTGGCGCAATGAAACGCATATCACCATCGGGTGATAATTTTATAGAATTTCTGAATATACAACAAATGATTGTCAAAGACACAAAACAAATGATTCGTTATGTTCGGCTGGTTTCCTGAGGAATTTCTAGCATAGAACTTAATTGATCGAATTGCTGCTGACGGGGCGGCAGGGATTGTTGTGTTCTTTGACGTACTTGGCATTCTAACCTCTGCTTTAAAAGGGAAAGTGGAGGTCCTCTGCTTTTGATGAGGCGGACATCAACTCATATCATCCGCCATACTGCTTTATACTTCAAAATCTAATTCATTTATTCATTTGTTGTTTATGGAAAATATTATTTTACGTGCTATGCGCACCTTCGATGAAAGTGTATGTGCTCCTGAATACGCCAGAAATCAATTGGCTATTGAAATCATATTCCCTGAACCTCCTGTTTTTATAAACGAGCTGGCTGTACGTGTTTACTCGGAAGACTACCAGTTGATTGGGGCGGATGTCTATTCTCCGTCTTCCCAAAAACTCCCCGAAAGGTACGTTTTATTGTGCTGTCGGATACATTCTGGGACGAAAACCTGTATCATATTTTCGTATTTCAGAACGGACTTCCCAAATGGACTGTTTCTCTGTCTCCCTCGCCTTCTTACGAGGTATGGAAAAAAGAGAAGTTGGATGAACTGGAATCACATCCCGACAAGAAGTTTTTTATCGAGCGCCTCTGCCCGACCGACTGGTGGCAAAACATGTACTCTGAACAGTTCCACTTTCCTTCAGCCGAAAAAGTAATCGGAAAGCTTTATTCCTACTCGGAGGCAGAAGGGGTATGTCCTCACCTTCTCGTAACGGGAAACAACCTGATGACAAAGGCTTTTTCCTGCTTCATTCTGGCAGCTTATCTCACCGGTAATGACAAGTCGGAACAGGCTGTTTTTTCATTGGGTGAACTGGTTTCAGGCAATCTGAAATGGAGTGAGCTAGCTGAACATATCAGACAAAAGCAGGTGATCGTGATGAATGTCCCGCAATTGGAGTATAGCGCCAGCACGGTAAACTTGCTTTCTATGTTGGGTGATATACTTAGCAAAGAAGATTTCTCCCATCCGGTATTCATTTTCCATGGTGCAGAAGAACATGTCAATCAACTGTTTCAGGAATGTGAGGCGATAACCGGAATGTTTGCCGAATATAACACTTTCCGCATCAGTTTGTCCACTGAAATGCCTCCGATAACCCTTAACGATACTGAGTTTCAGCCGGCATTAAGAGAAACACCTTTTGCCGAATTTTCAGCCGAAGAAGAACTACAGCAGATGGTCGGACTGAAACAGCTTAAAGAGGATATACAGGAGGCACGGATGATGTCGCTTTTTCTTAAAGAGCGCAGGGAACTCAATCTCGATCTATGTGGAGACAGCCGTTACCATATGCTCTTTCTGGGAAATCCCGGAACAGGCAAAACAACGGTAGCCAGACTGGTAGGGAAAATGTATCATCAGATGGGACTATTGTCGAAAGGGCATACAGTGGAAACCTGCCGTACGAACCTGGTAGGTGAATATTTGGGACATACGGAAAAAAACACGAAGGAGGCAATCGAGGAAGCTCGTGGAGGTGTATTGTTTATCGATGAAGCTTATACACTGATAGAAGGTGGAAGTGACACGAAGGACTACGGCAAAGAGGTCATCAACGCACTGCTCACTGTATTGTCGGAACCGAATCCGGATATGATTGTCATTCTGGCCGGCTATGAGGATAAAATGAAAAAGCTGCTTAAAAAGTAATCCGGGATTAAAAGACCGTTTTCCGCTCCGTTTCCATTTTGAGGATTATACGGCAGACGAACTGAGCGAAATAGCTCACCGTATTTTGAAAAGCCGGAATTTCGTCCTGACTCCTGAAGCAAACCTGCGCCTGAACAGTCTGATAGAAAAAGAAACCAGACAACGGGATGAGTATTTCGGCAACGGACGCTGGGTGCATAATCTGATAGAGCATGGCCTAATCAAGAGTATGGTCCGGAGAGTGATGTCAGGGCCCCGTCCGGAAACGGCACAACTCCAGCTTTTCAGTACAATAGAGGCATGTGATGTGGAAGAGGCCGAAGCCAAACTTCTCCGTACAGCAGACTTAAAAATAACTCCGCCTTGCCGTATCGGATTCAGGGCCTGAATACAGATGCTTTAATTTTGGTCGACAAACAGTAGCTTTTCTGTATCATATCCCCTGACACGGAGTTTATCAAACAGTTCCGCCTGTTTTTCTTTGGATAAAGTTTTATCACGACTCATTATCCAAAGATATTTGTCGGAACTGCTTCCTATCAATACATAACGGTAATCGGGATCTATATCAAGTACATAATAATCGGAATAAAACCAAAGGAAAAATGATACCTTCAACTTACCGGGATCGACAGGATTCGGCTGTTTGGCACGCCCCTCTACCTCCTTGTGTTTTCCATTTTTATATCCCTCATTTTTTACTTTAATGCTTCCATTTTCCTGTAAAGAATAGGTAGCAGTGACATGTGTCATTCCTTTTTCGAAACGATGATCGTAACGAGCAATTTCATACCATTTTCCCATAAAGCGACGGACATCAAATACAGATACGGTGCTATTATCTATCGTATCACCGTCCTGGGCTGCATGACACCCGCTCAATCCTAAAAAGGCACATAAAAGTAATAATACGTTTTTCATAGTAGCTGATTTTTTTTTAGACTTTTCCAAAGATACAAAACTATCGATACAATAAGAAATGTCTGGAAAAGGAAATCCGTTTTATATGTCAACATTCAAAAATTATCTTAACTTTGTAAAAATCATTGCAAGCTACTATGAAAACAAAGTTATTACTAATGTCATTTGTATTGTCACTCTGTATGAGTACAACATCGTGTATTGTCACCAGGCATCATCACCGGCCACCGCATAAAAAAGAAATTCCACCAGGACATGCCAAGAAAATACATGGTCATAAATCGGCTAAATTTGATGCGCCGGGACATCATAAGCATTGATTATATGCAAGGTTCAAAAGACTGAAAACAAAATGAGGCTATCTCAAAATCAAGAACAGAGATAAGTTTAGTTACAATCTATAAGCCACAACATAAAAATCTCCTGCTTTTAGTCTTATAATTAGTAATAAATAAGGGCTAAAGCAAGGAGTTCTTTTATTACGAAGTTTCAATCTATAAGATTTTTATTTTGTATTTCTATTTTGAGACTGCCTCACTGTCTCAGCATGTTGCAAATCTTATTTCTTCTTCTGAGTGAATAGCCATTTCATAAAATCCGGATAATTGAAAGCAGGATTCCAGCTTCCATGATTGCAGCCAGGAAATTCAATATACTCTACCGAAGCACCTGCCGCTTTCAGGGCCTTATAAGCTTGACGAGAGCCTGCTACAGGAACGACATCATCAGCATCGCCATGGAAGATGCGGAAAGCTACATTTCTGGCAGCAGACAAACGCGTCGGATTAACTGTTCCACAAATAGGAACGGCAGCTGCAAAAATATCAGGAAAACGGGAAACCATATCGTATGTTCCCATTGCTCCCATTGATAATCCCATGATATAGATTCTCGATTTATCTACCTGAGGATTTGCCAAATACATATCGAGCAATTCTTTCACAGCCTGAAACACAGATGGCATTTCTTTTCCGACTGGCATCTGGGTGGGAATAAAAGACTGCGGACGGTTTTCGTATGCCCAATATCCGCTTTCCGGGCATTGCGGGAATAGTACAAAAGCCGGATATTTTTCACGGTTAACCGGATTCAGAAACATCTGCCCGCCATGAGTCAGTTGTTTTTCATTGTCATTTCCCCGTTCACCGGCTCCATGCAAGAACAATACCAACGGATACTTTTCTCCAGCTTGCATCACTTCCGGTTCCAGCAGGCGATAATTCAGACTATCCCCCGACGAAGAAACAAAGACACTGCGTTCATACTCATCCTGCGCTGCAACAAATTCCAGACTAAAAAGCAGCACAGAAAGCAACAAAATAAGTTTTTTCATAATACGTTTCATTTATAGATTAAAAGTAAATGAAGTAAACATTCGAGGTATTCTTCTCCCGAGAAGAAGCTCTGTAGCGCTCTCCAAAGTACTATTTTTTTCTTTAATAACAATTATGCTGAGATATATCACTAACAAACCGGAATGTTGTTCTATAAACAAAATGAGTCTGGCATTTACGATACCAGACTCTTACATGAAATACTTATCGAAAAAAATCGTTTTTATTGTTTCTCCAATTCAAAACCTAATTGCAATCCTTCGTATTGGTTCAACAACGAAGTAGCAGCACTGATTGTAGAATTAGAGTTGCCCAAAGCACCTCCGATGGTCTGAGCCAGCGACATCAACTTGTCTGCCTTGAAAAGCAAGCTCATCTTATTTGATGATAAAACCTGCTGCGATACAATGGCTGTAAACTTTATACCAGCTTCGTTTTCATAGTCAGTTCTTTTGTGTCGGCATTATAAGAATAAGTACCACTAGTTGTACGACCTTTTACCGTAGAAGTATAGGTGCTGTCGGCATTAAAGACATAAGTACACCCATCGGTAAAGCCTAGTTTAGTAAGTACATCCGACATTTTTTCCTCTACTTTTTTCGACGCAAGCTCTCCACCTGCCTGTGCCAAGAAATTATCGCTTTCAAACTTACAATCCGGACCGGTATATTTCCAGGTTCCCTCCAAAGAAACTCCGGATGAGTTTGTAACTTTATTGGCAACAGCGTTAGCTACTCCCGAAAGTATGGATTTCAAATCTTGTGCGCTAGCCGCACTACTTGCCATATACATAAAGCATGACAAGCAAATTAATCTGATAATGTTCATCTTCTTCATTTTCTTTCTATTTCTTTTAAAGTGAATTTATTTGACCAATTTTTACGACAAATCGGCATGCAAAGATAGCAAATTCTGACAAAACGAGATAACATGACATAATAAAATCGGGTACAATATATTCCGATTCTGCTCTTTCCGGAAATATGCACCCGATCTATTCTAATGTCTTTCTTATTGATAGATATATTCTACCGGTGACTTCTTGAAGCGTACGTTACGGGTATTATTTGCACCAGCACCGTTGTGTTCCAGACTTGCATTATTACCCCGGACAAGCCATCCGGTCACCTCCGGATTATAACATGCTAAAAGTAACCAGTTTCTATTAACCCCATCATTACTCCACTGACATCCTACTCCGTAAAAAGTAAGTGGCTCATCACCGTGTCCAGCAACACTTCTGACAGAAAAACTCCAAAGTTCACCTAAATCCTGTCCGTCAAGCTGTACACCCGAGCGCTTTTCCAATATAATCTCACTACGATACTGCTTGTTGGTCACATCATTCTGAGGATAAAATCCTGCCCAATTTGTCGGTATAGTAAAATTAGAAAGGATGTTTTTATAATCATCAAATGTAGGCATTTCATAGCATCAGGTGAAAGCGAAGTTGGTTCGGCCTTATTGATATGGTTCGACTCGCCACTACGCCATCCGTCCAGTGTAACTTTTCCATCACGATATACTGCCTGCAAGGCCATACCATTATTCCCTTCGTAAGCAGCATTCCACAGACGTACATATTCTTCGGAAGAACAAGTCTTGAGATATTCCTGTACAGTCTGATCTGCAAGACTAGCCGGATCGTTGGAGCTTAAAATCTGATCATCAAAATTGCGAGAATCACCTATCGCATTGTAACGGCACCACCATGTACCATTCAGATAAGTAACAGGCAACCCGTAATTACGACGCTCCACTATATAAGCTTCCGTTTCCTGCCCGTCAGAAGTACGACGTACAACCAGACGTGCAGCCTGCTTACGTCCGTCAGCTTTCGGATCATTAGGTTTCCATCCACCTATCACACGGTACGTATTTGTTTCATCTGCGACCTTCTCTATTTTCACCCATGGATCTTCATTATCAAATTCTGCCACCAGCTCCAGTCCCTCAGGCATAATGAAACGTCCCATTTCATTATCAATATAACGACCAAAATCGTGCGTATAGTTCTGGCGGTCGAATTTAAATCCTTCTGAATGAATAGGATTTTCTTCAAGAACCAGCTTCAGGCAATCTTCTTCATAACTTTCATTCAGTCCCTTACGATGAAAATACACTTTCACGTTTTCTGCCTGATAACCGGGAGGCAAAAGTGTCTTACGGAACAAGAACCGATTCACTCCATCACCAGGAGTTACCGACGGCAATTTTTCTACAATAATATCTGAACTTTGTGAAGAAACAAACTCCAGTTCATCATCGCAGTTAAGAGCCAATGTAAATTCCATTGCTCTGCTAGGCAAAGAAACCACATCTCCCGACTCTGAAATGGTTATTCCTTCCGGTAACACAGATAAGCCTTTGTTTACCGTAATATGGCTATCCCAATCCGGATGCAAACCGGTTTCACCACCATCCTCCCATGCAGATACTTCCAGCTTGATATCGGCTGACAACGCATCTTTGCGGACTGTCAGTGTATAAACTGTATTTCGTTTCAGAACTGACGGTAATGCAGCCTGCTGTACATAGATCTGGCCTCCCATTTCCATTTCGACCTCTACCATCAAATCGGTATTTGTCTGTTCGCACACATAAGCCAGTCCCAGTGTATCTTTCAACAATGGCTGATCAAATGTAAATTGCAAATCTTGCATATCTGTTCCTTCAGGGGATCTGACTTCATCCTGAGATATCAAATATGATGCCTGTGCAAGATTCTTCAACGTAATACTCTTGATAGAAATAGCTCCTCCTGCTCTCATCAGCAAATCGAAACGGGCAATACCATGCTGTAACGTCATAGGCAAAACATACTGTCCCTGCGGCTGCTCATCTAAATTAAGCTTTCCAGCAAGAAAACGTGGTGCTTTCCCATCCGTTGCCTTTATCGTTGTATTCAGCCATTCCTGTTCAGTCATACCGCTTTCTTTCATCTGCTGCAAATCGATCAAGTCGGCCGTATTGGCAAGCATATAAAGTGTTCCAGACATACTTTTCAGTTTCAGTGAATAGCTATCCGACGTTTGATCGAGATTTGAATAAACCGCTGTCATCAAGCCGTTCTCGAACAGGCATGCCTGTATATCGTTAATCTCGTTTTCTCCGGCTACAGAAGATATTTTCCCGTCAACTTTAAAAGCAGAAACACTAGCCTGTACTACCGTGGAAGGTTGATCTGTACTTTGCAGAGCTTCGTGTTCATCAGAACACGAAGTCATGAATAAGGTAGACAGAAGCACACCAAACAGCCATAAATAATTTCTTTTATATACCATTGCTACCTATCTATCGGATTAATAAACTTTATTATAATTGCGGAATAATTTCTGTATCTTCACCCGGTTCCCAATCGTCAATACCGACTTTTACGACTATATCGATATCATTCTTACGTACTGTTACGGTGTAGATTGTATTACGCTTCAGATTGCCTTCCAATGTCTTTGTCAGAACTTTGTGTTGTCCGTCTATTACAGCCTCGATACTTACTTCTATGCCTGCATTTTCCTGCTCGTAGACATACAGTACTCCAGGAGTAGAAGCAGACAATGCAGTATCGAAATGAGCTGTAACATCATTACGCTCAACATCTGCCGGAGATGCAGCTACCTCACCTTGCGCAAACAAGTAACCTGACTGAGCTACATTTCTTAAAGTCAGACTCTCTATAGCAGCAGAACCAGCCACGTCAACATTTAAATCAAAACGTGCTACACCGCGCTTTAAAGTGAGCGACTGTGAAGGCTGGTTTTGTCCGTCAATAACAAGTGATCCTGTAAAGAAATTGACAACCTTACCATTACTCATAGCCATAGTAGTCTTTTTCCACTCTTCTTCACTGATACCCTCTTCCTTCATCTGCTGAAGATCTATCATATTACCAGCATTGGCAACCATGTAGATAGTACCTTCATAGCTATTGATTTGCAAATTATACCCATCTGCCGAAGGTTGTAAATCTTCGAATACCTTAGTCATCGTTCCCTTCTCAAAAAGGCACGCTTTCATATCGGTAATAGTATTTTCATCTTCTATAGCTTGGCCTGAACCTTCGTAATTTATCTGACGGGTAGTTATCACCACCGATCGAGGTGTTTCGTTAACACCACCATTATCTTCTTCTTTTGAACATGCAGTAAAAGCCAATCCCAACAAAACAACACCTACTAATCCTAAATTTTTTCATTTTCATCATTGTTTTCTTATATTTAATTTAGTTGTTATTATTCATATATATATTCTACAGGAGTTTTCACACAACGTATCGTACGGGTTTTTGACGAATTCTGTCCTCCAAATTTAATCCAGTTTCCTCTACCGTCACTCTTGGATAACCTTCCAGCTGCCATGAACTACCTGCATTGCCATAAGTAGCAAGTAATATTGCCATCGGAGCAATTTCCTGTTCATTATACTGATGCCCCCAACCAAAGATTGCCCAATGAGTATTTTCATACACAAAATCATACAACCCAAGGGTTCCGTATCTCACACCATCCACAGTAAGACTGCGTTCTGCAACTGAATAATTCATGCGTTGCCCTAAATTATTATTAAAAACTCCCCATTCGCTGTAACCTAAATTACAGTTATCGCCCCACGCAAAGAAACGATAGTTATTGTAGTTAGGAATCTGGTACCCATCAGGAGCCATTTCTGTAGGAAGCATTGTACCAAAATTACCAGATACAGTTGTTCGGTAACCTTCATAGTAAAATCTACTGCCATCGTGTGTCAATTTCAGTCCTTCAGGATTTCCTGCCTGATACTGATCTCCCATTATATTCAACAATTCTTCATCGGAACAAGTTTTCAAATACTCAAAAACATTTTGCTCATCAGGTACAGGATCGTTATTAATCAAAATCTGATCTGAGTAATTCTTGACATTACCGCGCAAGTTGTATTTGCACCACCACGTTCCATTTACATTTACGACCGGCAGTCCCCAGTTTTGTCTTTTTATGGTATAGACTTCAGGATGACTTCCATCAATGTCAGAAACGAGTAAGCGTGCCTCTTGTACACGTCCATCAGCATCAGGATCGTTTGGCTTCCAACCGGCAATTACCCGATGTACTCCGGTTTCTTCATTAACCTCTATTTTCATCCACGGAGCCTCCCCCTGAGGTATCTCTAGCTCGATTTTCTTACCTTCGGGCAACGTAATTAATCCAAGTTCCCCATCGATATAACAAGCAAAATCGCATACAGCATCAGAATCGAACGCCAGTTTACCTGAAAGGCCAATAGGATTCGGACGGAATACCAATACAACTCTACCTGTCTGTACCGTCTGTCTATACACATCCAGATAAATATATTCCTGTACACTTCCTGGCATTTTTCTATCGCTTTCTACCACAACTTCGGCAAACGGCTCCATACTACGTGAAGAACTTTGAGAAGCAATCGTCACGCCTTCTACCACTCCGTTTACCATAAGGTTTGCATCCTCTTCAGCCTTCAACACCAAACGAAGTTACTTCCCATATAAGGAATGAAAACAGTATCTCCACGTTCATTTATTTCTACGCCCTCTGACAAATCAGAAGCAGCTTTATCAATCAAACCTTTTAATACTTGTCCGGATTCGGAAGAGGCACCGTTTTCCCAATCATCCACCAAAACCTCAACACGAAGATCTGCTCCGCTACCATATACTTTCAACGTATAGATTGTGTTACGCTTTAACGCTGTAAATGTAGTTTTCAGACGATGCCAAGCTCCATCATCGGATGTGACCATAAGTTCTACTTCATAAGCTCCGGCTTTCTGTTCGCACAGGTAAAACAATGTCTCTTTATTATTCTCAAATGGAGTATCACCAAAATCTTTCACAATAGTTTCCAGCTGTACGTTTACCGACAAAGCATCACCCTGGCGCTCATTAACATATCCAGTTGAAAGAATATTGCGAATCTTTACATTATTTACCCGAATGCCTTCGAACGGAGAATCTAAATCAATACGCAACACACTACGCTTTAGAATAACAGAGGTAGAGGTCATGTCTGTACTCAATTCAATCTGTCCACTCATAACAATACCCGAAGCTGTCATTTCAGAGGCAGTAGCCTGTAAGTCCAAAAACTCTTCAAGCGTTGTCTTATCGACTTGCAAAGCAGCCTTCTGAATTATATCGGATGCATTAGCCAGGAAATAGACAGTTCCACGCATCTGTAAAGGTTGTAAATGGCATACTCCTTCAGTATCAGGATTCAAGCGGTCAAACACTTCTTTCAGCATACCACCCTCAAAACGGAAACCCTCTACTTCATTTACAACTGATTCAGAATTAGAAGTTTCTCCTTCTGCCATTCCCATTGCTATCAAGCGGACTCCTATCGCACCTTCCGGCAATTCTTGTTGCATGCTATCTTCTGCACTACATCCGCAAAGGAACAATAACAAAAAGAGTACATACCCCAATTATATTTTTCATTTTATCCATTATTATCTATAAATTATATCGTTTTTCTATTACTACGTTATCAGACTATTTATACCGATGAGGATTATTCCTACTATCCAGATATTTATATGAGTCAATAGGGAACTGGCTAAGATTCTGAACATAAAAATTGTTCATCAGTTGCTCTGCCCACGGACCGTAAGTAAATGCACTACTATGTCCGTATCCCATTACGTGTCCCAATTCATGGAACATAATATTACATGAATAAGCATTCCAATAATGTTCGAACCAAGCCTGCTGGTAAGCTCCAAACGTGCTTCCTCCTCCTAGTCCCAGTACACCATTGCCTGCATAAACCAATCCGACCTGCAACGTGCGTTGCTGTCTCATTTGTTGCAGCACCTGTTCAACTTTTATCGGATTCTTATTGTCATCATAAAGCTTATCTGCATTATCACGCAATATCTGTTCGTGTTCAGGCATGTCTATCATATAGGTAAAATTGAGGAACAAAGCCACAGACTCACGACAGTGTACAGGACGGATACCCATCCAGTTACCCACCGGACCTCCGTTTTCCAAATCAGGATTTCCACCATACAATCCCCAATAGACATACCAGCCATGTTCTATTTTCTGCAATTTTCCCCAATATGGGTCTGTAGACTCAACCTTGAACGTAGCGCCGGTCAACTCAGAAGCTGTCATCTGTTTAACCTCAATCTGACGTCCCCGCTCTGTACGGCACATGGTAGAACGTTGAACCAAAGGCAGCGTTTCATAGAAATCAGCAAAACTTGGTATTGTATCAAAATAAGCCAGATCAAAATATTCATCACTTATTGAAGGAATACAAGCTTTAACCAATACACTCCCCAAATTGCGAGGAGAATAGAAACGGACATGCAGTTTCCCTTCATCAGTGAAATTCAGCTGAAGCGGCTGCGCTGTATTAAACTTTCTCTGCGAAGGATCAGTATATACCTCCTTGGCTCATCATCTTTGTAAAATTTTAGAATGGTTACCTTGTTCGTAAGCAGACTGAGTCAAAAACATAACTACAGACTTATCTTCCGGATGCGTAACGTTTGTTTCTATACTATGTATATGATTAGCCTCCAGCTGTGTTTGCTCGAAAGCGTACACCTGACTTATTTCATTTCCAAGATAGCTACGCGTACGCATTGTAATTTCTCCACTAAAGGAAGTATTTTCCACTAATGGCATGAAATTATAGGTAGCTGTATCAGACAGAACCAGATCACGCATAACACCATCACTTTCACCAGCCATGTTTCCATCACCAGAAAGTGTAGTATAAAAATGAGCTGAGCCAAGCGAAACCTTTTTCTCTATTACGGCATTACGCACATAAGGGTTATTATAATCAAATTTAAAATCAATCTTACCAATAATCCGCTGTTGCTTTACATCCTGACGAATCGATGTTACTTCCTGCTTACCATTCTCTGTTTGTTCCATTGTTACCGTAAACGGAGTCTGAGAATAAAAAATATTCAGCATCTAACGGTTTTTGTAAATCTGCCGGAAACTCTAACCATACATCTGAAGCAGAGTTCAACTCATGGATCATTACTTCATCAAGGTTTTCGTTTCCTTTTATCCCCAACACCAATAAACGGTAATTACCTTCATGCAAACCTTCTACATAAATTTCTGCAGTTGATGGATTATACTTGCTTTTTATATCCCGAACACGTACTCCTGCTTCATCTACAATACAATACTCCAAACGATCGTAACGGGATTCTTCTAATGTAGTTGCACGTGAGAGGTTACCTTCGTAGTCTGCATCATACAACTTAAAAACCGCCTCAGGTGTATCTGTATTAGCCGTATTATTCCACTCCTCACGGCTACAAGCCACCAGCAACAGACTACATAAAAAAAGTAAAAAAAGTAATTTTCTTCATTCGTTTATTGCTTTTGCTATATATAATGTATTAAAAATATTTCTGTATATGCCTATGTTCCTTTTTAAAAACAGATACAAAATTAAGTATAATATAAAAAAAATCACATATCATTTCTCTATCCAAGAACGTATTGAATTCTTTTTTTGTTCAAAAGAATAAGGAAAAAAGCATCTAAAAGCCATTTAACATGATATATATCAATTTTTTAATCATAACATTTAATTCAAAAATAATTAACTAAGGAATAAAACCAGCAAAAGTAAACAAATGGAACATTTTTTTATTTTTCACGAATAGTGTTTTAAAATGCTAGTTTTTATGTAAATTTGTTGCATAAAAATAGAAATTATATGAAAAATACGCTCTACTCATGGTTCAGTATCCTGATAGGATGCATTATTCTGGCAGCTGGCTTTGTCTTTTTCATCAATCCATACAACATTGTTCCAGGGGGTGTGTATGGAGCCAGTATCGTACTTCATAACTTATTTCCTTCAATTCAGGTAGGAACGTTTGGCTACATGTTCGATATTCCATTGCTCATTCTTTCAGTCGTTTTGCTGGGAGCCAAACTTGGTTCACGTACGATTGCTGCCGCACTCATTACCCCTTTACTGATGAATATCATATCCAAACTAGTTTATCCTACCAAAGAAGCATTGGAAACACTCGATCCAGCACAGCTTGCAGGTGGAAGCATGAACTTATCTGATCATCTGATGTTAGCCTGTGTTATAGGTGCAGCTTTAATCGGAATAGGAACAGGAATTGTCATACGCAACGAAGCCACTACAGGCGGAAGTGATATCGTAGGAATGTTACTCCAAAAATACTGCCACATACGCTTCTCAAAAGCCATACTTTTAGTTGACGGAACCGTAGTATGTTTCGGACTGGCAGTCATTGGCTTTGGCATAGGTAGTGCAGAAGATTCTATACAACCTTCGTGGCATTTGTCACTTTACTCCCTCATCGCTATTTTCATTATTTCAAGAGTGATAGCATATATGATAAACGGAGCCAAAAATGACAAGCTGATATTTGTAATCAGCGATAAAAAAATGACAGAACTGCATACGTACATACTAAAAGATCTTGACCGTACAGCAACTTGTATTAAGAGCAGCGGACTATATACAGGCAAGGAGAAAGAAATGATTTCCTCGTAGTAAGTTATAAAGAAGTAGCAGGCGTAAAACTTACGATAAAAAAGGCAGATCCCCGAGCATTTGTTGTAGTAACTGATGCCTATGATACTTTTGGAGAAGGATGGAAACAATTACCTTCACCCAATGAAATTCATCCAGAATAGAAAATGTATGTTTCCTTACACAAAGCATGTGTTTCGGTAATTCGGGTAGAAAAAACAGTAATTTGGTTACGTACCCATTATATAAAAGCCAATATTTTTGCAGTACACGAATATGACAAATCATAAAACGATTGTACTATGAGAATAAAGGATTTTATATTAGTATGTATTACAACTGTAATAATGTTCCCAATGACTACATTAAAAGCACAGAATATGGAAAAAGAAAAACAACTCCCCGAATACCTTAGTGCGTTTCCTTTAGGTGAAGAGAATGTACAATATGCCAGATTTTTTATCGGGAAATCATATCTGGCTCCGCTCACAAGCAATAAAGATCTAAACACTCCTGTATGTAATGTTACCTTTGAACCTGGATGCAGGAACAACTGGCACAGCCATACAGGAGGACAGCTCCTGATAGCCGTAGGAGGAAAAGGATATTATCAGGAAAAAGGCAAACCGGCACGTTTGCTACTCCCTGGTGATATCGTAGAAATAGCTCCAAACGTAATTCATTGGCACGGAGCAGCTCCTGACAGTTGGTTTTCACATCTCGCAATAGAATGTAACCCACAGAGTAATAAAAACACCTGGCTGGAACCTGTTGACGATGAGCAATACCTTGCTGCGACCTCACAAAGTAATACACTTTCAGCAGAAGCAGCAAGAAATCAGGCTACATGGTATTCCTGCGTAAATGACAAACTGGCTGTTTCTGATCCTGAGTTAACAAAAATATTTGGTAACTTTGCCTTTGGTGAGGTACAAAAATACAGTAACCTGGATACCCGCACACGTATTCTGGTAACTATGGCTTCGGCTATAACAGTAAATGCAAAAACAACATATCTCCAAACACTTCATGCAGCTCTTTCAAACGGAATCACTCCGCTGGAAATAAAAAGAAGTACTTTATCACGCCGTACCCTATGCCGGAATGACAAAGGTAGAAGAGATGGTGGAAATTGCAAATAAATTTCTGGAAAACAGAGGTGTAAAACTGCCTTTGGCACCGCAATCTATACTGCAACCCAAAGCAAGACAGGAAAAAGGCCTCGCGCTTCAGAAGAGTATCTTCGGCGATCAAATAGACCGGATGTATGAAACATCTCCAGAGAATCAATTACACATACAAAAATTCCTATCTGCAAATTGCTTTGGCGATTACCAGACCCGCCCTGTGTTTGATATACCGACCCGAGAATTACTTACATTTGCAATTTTGATCTCATTAGGAGGATGCGAACCACAAGTAAAAGGACACATTACAGGAAACGTAAATGTCGGAAATGACAAGTTAAAATTACTCGCAGTTGCAACCCAATTATTACCTTATATAGGTTATCCGAGAACACTCAATGCCATAACTTGCCTGAACGAAGTAATTCCTGAAAAATAAATGAATCTTACGTGTTTATGTTCTTCTTTTCATACAGTAAAGAGGAACATAAACACTCATCATTTACCAACCATCACGCTATGCATTTTATCAAACTCCTATTCCAAGAGATATTTTACTTACATCTCCGTTAAAATCTGTAATAGAGGTTACAATATCTGTAATTTATCTACACCAAATTGTACCATAGGAAGTATCTTTGCCATAAATTAATAATACTATAACTATGGAGCTTTCTGATTTTTAGCATACGTAAAGACAGGCCGTGCTCTCAATACGGCAGAAATACATCAGTTTATGAATGATATGAGCAATGAGGCACGACGTATCACTTTTGAACTGAATAACGCCTACCATACTCCCGAAGAAGTACGCAACTTATTATCACGCCTTTTTGGAAAAACTGTAGATGAATCTTTCAGAGTTTTCCCTCCATTTTATACTGACTTTGGTAAAAACATTACAGTGGGGAAAAATGTATTCATTAATGCCTGCTGTCATTTTCAAGACCACGGAGGAGTATCTTTAGGCGATGGTTGCCAGATTGGACATAATGTGGTATTTGCAACATTAAATCACTACTGTCCACTAAAAATGGACAAGGTTAAAAATTAAATAAAATTCGGTTCACTTGAATCATATCGGTCTTTGATATTTTTGAAATTCGATTTGTCAAACAAGTCACAGAGATGTGTTTTGTCGGTTAGAGAAATTCCGAGGATTTGGAGAACTTCATAGATGCTGCGTTCTAATTTCATATCGTGTTGGACTATTGCTACTAGGCAGTAAGTGATTATCGCACAATAGATTTGTATGCGTACAGCGTTTTCCGATGTTCCCCAAAACTTCTTAATTCTGAGATGTTGTTTTATCCATTTGAAGAATAGTTCAACACTCCATCTGTTTCGATAAAGCGATGATATTAACTCCGCAGATGCATTAAGATTATTCGTCAGAAAGATGTATCGTGTACCGTCTTCAGGATTCTCAACGATGAGTTTTCTAAGTTCTTCGGGGTACTCCTTAGAACTTTTATAAACCGTAAAGCATCCGATTACATCCGAAACTACACCTTCCGGCAATCTTCGTTTCCAGGTTTTAGGCTTGATCCGTACATTTGTTTTGGCTCGTACAACGAAGAAAGCGCCTATACGATTTATTGTATTAAGGTTGCTGAAATCGTTATACCCTCGGTCGAATATGTAATACGCTCCTGATTCGTATGGAATCTCAGACATAGCCTTTGAATCGTGAATATTGGCAGATGTAATATGCACAAATGCAGGTACTTCCGCTTCAATATCGTAGAGCGTATGCAACTTTATTCCGCCTTTATGTTTGCGAAATTTAGCCCACTCAAACACTGACAGGCACAGATCAATCGTTGTAGAGTCAAATGCATAAACATGACCGTCAAGTTCGAATATTTTATTGATTCTACGCTTGCGAGCCTCGGCAATCATGAATGTTGCGTACTCTTCGAAGATGCGGTAGTTACGTTGCTCATTAGCCTTACTAAGATTGCTTCGAGTTACAGACTTCCCGATTCCGAGATGGTAAAGTTTTCCAGCATGAGCTTCCATAGCCACAATCAAGTCTCTAAGACTCTCTCGATTGGATAGCTGACCGAACATCATCGTAAGTAGTTGATTCCAACAGGTATAGCTCTTGATATATTTGTCGCCTTCATACTTCTTTATGAGATAGTTGAAGTGATTACGATCAAGAAATCGGGTTAATTGAGCAAAAACGAACTTGTCTTTATGCATAACGGTCTGATTAATACCGCAAAAGTAAATTCAAATCCGTTGACTCCCAAAACACTTATAACAAATTGAATTTCAATTATTTCAAAGAACTTCTATGATTTTTTAGTGGACACTAATGGACTTTTTTATGAAAAAAATAATATTAGCTATAATAATAATCACTTTACAAAGCTGCATCGAAAAAGAAGGTTATTACAATGCAGAGCAAAACCAAATTATATCACTGATTTGCGATACAACGTGGGCCAGAGATAAAATAATAAATAATGATGGGACAACATACCAAGACACCTACAATTTTCAAAAAGACGGAATACTCAAACACCTCATCATTACAACAAATAAAGAAGGCAAAGAAAATATAAATCAAACAACAAAGCAATGGTCTTTTTATGACCCTGCATTTAATACCATTTATTTTGGTAATAAGCACTACTGGGACATAGACATACTAAATAAAGAAAAATTCTCATTCTACGATAGATATGGGGAATTTGGAGAAATAGGAATGTCCAGAGAATATGTCACACTTAAACCATACTCCAAATAAATTTTTCCTCAACAACTAACAAGGTGGTTTTTTTATATCCTCAAGATAGATTTCCTGAAGAAGTTCGTCCTTGCTCGTTACCTCATAACGGCACAAGGCTTCCCCAGTTTCCATATTGAACCAGTCCGCAACACGGTCTTTTACGGACATATACCATGTATAGACACCATCCTCCACATTCAGACCTTCCACGTTCAATTCCAAATCCTCGTCCCGGAACTCGTTCAACGCTTCATCACCTATCATTTCCCGGAATTTGCCGAAACTGCTCATACGCTGCATACCGTGCATGGCAGTATATATCACGTCTAATGCCTGATAGTTGATTTCCACTTTCTCTATCTTCGTTTTCTTCCCCTTCTGTTTCTTTGATTTCGTTACAGAAACAGAAGCCTTTGAAGAATACTTGAAAAGCTCCAGTGCGCTGTTCTCCAAGTCCTGAACCTTGACATACTTTTGAAAACGCGAATCTGATTCAGTGCCCTGCAGCTTCTTCCATTGAGCCACTATGTACCTGGCAGCTTCCAACGAATCCACTATCACATGAAAATGATAATGGAAAGAATATACCCCCTTCTTCTTATCCTTCACATGATAGGTACACTCCTTCTTCATCACACCGGAACATCCCAAGTTCTGGAACTTCTTCTTTGATCTGATGCCGGAAGACCATATCTTGTTGTTCTTTCTTATAAAGGCACGAAGCTCGTCCGCATTGTCTGTTATACAGTTCCGGCACGTAAGGGTAACAAAATAGAAATCCCTTCCCTCCCTCTGCAAGAACTTCATGATAGGAAGAAACTTCTCCACATTCTGTGCCGTTTGAATACGCTGACAGATAGGACAAAAAGGTCTGTGGCAATAATGTGAATGGGCTTTTCCACCCTCCACAATATAAGAACTGGAACAATAATGGGACTCTTCATAAGCCTTGATTAGCTTGCTTTCCGGGTTTTTTTCCGCAAGTTTCCAGCTTACATTATGAGCTATGATTTTAGCCTTAGCCTTTTTTTTAAGACTTTCTTCACCCTTTTTTATCGGGTTTTCTTTGGATATGGTTTTATTTGTAGTATCTTTGTCCATGTAAAAAAATTTAGTGGCTTTTGTTTAGAATCCGCCCTGCCAAGAAACGAACCTAAACAATCGCCGGTTAAAAAAATATGAAGCCCCGAGTTTACCGCCCGGGGCTTCGTGTTTGTAACTCTCCTCCAAAAGTAAGTAAAAGCTGCCAAACAGCCAAATATCAAAAGAAAAACATTCAATTTCCAATAAGAAAGAATCTATTTCACTATATTTACAACATCTTTGAAGGACACAAGAGAGTGTCCGCACATATGAAATAAAAACCCTCCGATGCGAATCGCAGGGTTATTTTTTTATCCCAAAAAAGAAATTACTACGAAACTTTCTGATTTATCAAGTATGGGGGTTCACCCCCATTCCCCCCACCATTCGGATCTGCCGAAGAATGTTTCCATACTTTCGGAAAAATAGCTATATTTGCCGTACCCAAACAGCAGCACACTGCGATATGCGGAGAGAGCTGCAAAATAAAAAGCCACTGGAGTGAATTGACGGAAGTTCCGACATCTCCAGCGGCTTGATTTCTTTAAATCATATGATTTGTTTTGAGCCATTTTCTTCCTTTCGGCGTCAAGAACCAAAGAAGAAACAACGCACATGGTATTCCAACCATACCCAAGATAATTAAGCTTCCCATTATTTACCCTCCTTTTTATTTGTCAAAATTAAACCTAATAATAACAGAATAGCTGCGACAGTTCCGCTAAGCGCATAGATAAGCCATCGCATATCCTCCAAATCCTTGACAAGTGATGCTACAAAAACACCTGTCAAAAAATACTTGGAAACGTCTATCAGATAGTTTCCCAACTTTTCTTTCCACATAGTGCAAATATATTAAAATTAATCGGTTTTACGTGTACATACCCCCTCCCGTCCCCAAGGGGGAAGCACCCAAACAGCAAACTCCTGCTCTGTCGTAGAGTGTTGCCCGTTACTGGGAGCTATCGTCAAACAAGTGCATCTGCCTTTTGTCATCATCATTCCTGGTACGTTCCGCAATCCGTTCCCTCTCATGCTGGACAAGACGTTCTATGATGTTTATAGCCTGCAACCGCTCTCCGACAGTGGTGCGCTCCTTTATATATTTTTTCATTTCATCGTTATTCATCCAGTCTACATATATGTCTATCATGGAGAGAATGTACTTCTTCAGACAGGAAGGGACACGCATGACAACCGTCCCATATCCGCTCAGCGGTTTGCGTCCGGCTCCTTCACGTTTGCCACCCCTCTTTGATTTCGTTACGCTTTCAGTACTCATAAACCCACCTCCTTTCTTACATAAATCCAGTTGCCGGAAAAATCCTTCATGCAAATAAAAGGACACGTGCCGGAACGGTAAGCCATACACGATGTATCACACTCCAACGTACACACCCTGCCTATTATCTTGCAGCCATGTCCGATTTCTGACACTTCGGAATCACTCTTGACGAACACCTCACCGTCAATATCCACCGCATAATAAATGTTATTGCACTCCATAACTCATTGATTTATGTTACGAAATCAAAAATACGAAATAGTTGATTACGTTACAAAAATCAAGTGTTAAAAATTGAATAGCGTTACAATAATCAAAAAATAGTTTTTTTGATTTTGTTACAGAAACCAAAAGCCACCAACGAAAAGAAAAATACCCATGCAAATGGCTGCACTCGTCGGGAGTGTTGGTACACCCCCTTGCCGTGCCGGTGCTCCCCGACCGATGAGTTTTTGTGCCATGCGGTATCTAAGAAAAGCCTGAGAGGTTCCTGAAAACTTCCTGAGAACTCAAACAATTTCACACCGCTTGCAAATGCCGTCCGAATGGCTTAACTTTGCAAAAGGTTATAGCACACTACAACCCCTAAAGGGGTTGTGTGCGAGGGGACACCCCTCGACCCCGGTGCAAGTCGGCACTCCGTACCGACTTGCCGTGAAGTACAGAAACCCAAATCTCATACAGTATGGCAAAGACAAGCATCAACGTAAGAGCCTGCAACATCGGCAGCGCGGAACGGCACAACCTCCGAAGTAAGGAACTGGACTACATTCGCCCGGAGCTGACCCACCGTAACGAACAATGGGTAGAGCGTTCCATACCGGAAGTACATCAGGACATCGCAGAGAAGTATAAGGCGACAACCGGACAAGGACTGCAAAAGAAGGCAACACCAATCCGGGAGGGGGTTGTCGTGATCCAAGAGGACACGACCATCGGTCAGCTCCTGGAACTGGCGGACAGACTGGAGCAACGCTTCGGGGTACACACGTTCCAAATCTACACCCACAAGGACGAGGGCGCATCCATATGGAACGGACTGGAGAACGAGTGGAAACCGAACTACCATGCGCACATGATATTCGACTGGACGGACGGACACACCGGAAAGACAATAAAACTCAACCAGCACGACATGGCAGAAATGCAGACCATAACGGCAAAGTGCCTGGGCATGGAACGTGGTGTTTCATCCGACCGGAAACACCTCTCCGCAATCCAGTACAAGAACCAGGCAGAAGCCGAAAAGGCAGCCCAGCTCCAAAAGGAGTGCCGGGAACTGGAGCAAACCAAACAAGAGGGAATAGAACAAGTAGGCAAAGTCCGTGAGGAACTTGAACAGACAAAAGGAAAGCTGAAGGAAGTAAGGACAGACATCAAGGTTCAGAAGCTGAAGGGAGCCGCAGCCGACACCGGGGCAGCCCTGATGAAAGCCGGAACAACCGTTTTTGATGCCACCACAAGCCTTTTCAATGCCGGAAAGGTAAAACGGCAGGAGCTGGAAATAAAAGGACTGAAATCCGAAAACTACACGCTCCAGACAAAGGTTCAGAACCTCGAGGGACATATCAGAACCGCAAACACGGAACTGGCAAGGGAAAGAGAAACACACCGCATGGCAATCAGGAACGGGGAAGCCCGGATGAAAGCCATTACCGAAATGTTCCCGAGTATGGAAAACGCAAAGGAGAACATCGAGGAACTCCGGTCAATGGGAATAGAGAACAGCGATATCCGGCAGCTCCTTACCGGAAAGGAAATAAGCTACACCGGGAACCTATACGATAGGGAAAGAAAAAAATCCTATCCGGTCAAGAACATAAAAATAGATATAGCAAAGAGCCGGAACGGAATCACCACCATCTGGATGAACGATACCCATTTCAAAACCTTCTTCCGGGAACTTTGGAACAAACTGCAAAAGGTATTAGGTCTTGATATTAGTAGAGGATTACATCTATAAAAAAGAAGGGGAGCATAAAAAAATACTCCCCTTCTTCATATGAATAAATAAACTATTATTTACTAAAACGGCAAGTAGCTATTGTACCATAACTTGGTGTACTTCCTTTAGCCTTAAATTCCCAATTATATTGCCCATTTTCCAAAGCATCGTAATAAGCTGTCCATGTAAACGATGTATTAAACAAAGAACCAGTTCCACTAAACGCAACACTTTCAGGAGTTGTTGTATTGTCATCTGGATTAACCTTTGCATTAGGACTAAGAATTTGGAAAAAATAATATCCAGTCACAAATGGGTCTTTCTCAACAGTCATACGAATTGTCCTACTTGGGTCTTTAAAAGGAGTTGTAGTTTGTTCACTACCACCATACACCATCAATGTTGAAGGTATAGTCCTCGAAGAAACCGCTGTTCCCTCTGATTTTTCAAAGCCAAACTTTGCGTTTCTTAAATTCTTAACAATTGTTTTCCCATTCACAGAAAAAACCATATAAGCAACTTTAGGGTCTGAAACCGCTTCCTCTACTTGTTCATTCAAAGCCTGCAAATCCTTCTTACACTTCTCCAAATTTACAGGACTTACATTTTGAAGAGCTTGCCAATCTGAATCAGAAACATACGACAAAGCCCTTGTTTTCTTGTTTTCATTAATATAGTACTCATTCGTAGCTTCATTCACATCAATAAAACGAGATAAGACTTCCATGTCTGTTTGAGTATCACTAACAGATGCAGTCGTTAAATCATCTTCATTGGAGCATGAGGTTACAGCCATACCAGCAAATAACGCACAAGCAAAAAACAAAACTTTCTTCATAATAGTACCTCCTATTTTCTTTATAAAACACTCAAAATTAATAATAAAATCCGTACTTTTGTAAAGTATTCATTGACTTTTTTCACTACTGTCCACTAAAAATGGACAAGGTTAAAAATTAAATAAATTCGGTTCACTTGAATCATATCGGTCTTTGATATTTTTGAAATTCGATTTGTCAAACAAGTCACAGAGATGTGTTTTGTCGGTTAGAGAAATTCCGAGGATTTGGAGAACTTCATAGATGCTGC
>ENA-OQJS01000049-OQJS01000049.1-human-gut-metagenome-genome-assembly--contig:-NODE-49-length-23204-cov-1.743424_pt1 | contig 23204 bp, 21 predicted proteins | sample MGYA00242598_ERZ504764 | MGnify/ENA primary metagenome ERZ504764 (study PRJEB26092, sample SAMD00036368) | human gut metagenome | host: Homo sapiens | study: EMG produced TPA metagenomics assembly of...
AGCCAAATGGATATCGAAGTTATCATATGATCATTCATCTGAATGACCTGAGCTTAAATGCAGAGATTCAGATCCGCACGATCGCGCTGGATTCTGGGCAAATCTTGAACACCAGATGAAGTATAAGAAAAATATTAAGGACGAAATAATGATTCGCTCCGAATTAAAACGATGTGCGGAACGAGATCGCATCGATTGACTTGTCCATGCAGACGATCAAAGATTTGATTCAAAAACGATGAAAAAATGTTGCAAATAGGTACAATTTTTTCATAAGAATTTATGAAAAAAATATTATTTATATCTACAGCATTGTTAGCTTCACTGACTGCATGTGAAGATTACAATGACCAGTTTAACCTCGGCTCTCAGATTTCGGATGTCAAGAAGGGAGTCGCTATCAAATTGGCTGCAGCAGATTATGCGACAGTTGCCAATAATGCAACCAATAAGGAAATCGCTTTGTCGAAAGATCCTGAAAACGGTACATATGTAGCTGCTCTTGAAGCAATTGGTAAAAACAGATATTTTGCAGACAAAACGGAAGCAGAATGGTTCCTGCCAGCTTTTATTACAGAAAAATATCCGCAGGCTGATGCCGGATCTCGTTTTTCTGTTTCATATAATATGTATAAAGCTCCGTCTACCTATTTGGCCGACTTCAAGAATCTGAAAGAGTATACACTTTCGAATGCAGACTACCGGAATGTATGGGGAGAAACTGCATCGGCTACTTACCTTTCTCCGTCTACGATGAAGAAGCTTCCTGAAGTGCTGGCTGGTGCTATGAGCAATCCTGCCGAAGGAGATATGGTGGCTGTGAATTATGCATATTCAGAATTTGAACCCGGTAGTGGCGGTGGTTCTGTTATTCCGATGGTATACCAGAAGGTGACTTCATTCGACGGTGAGGGAGGCAATTATGTAATAGCTGCCAAGGCTGACGACGGTAATTACTATCCGTTCGGAAAGCTGGATAAGGAAAGCTATAACTATGGATATATGAATCCGTCGCCTATTACAGTTGGTGAAAATGGTGTAATTGCAAATGCCGACGGTGCAGAACAGGTAGTTACTTTGGGTAAGACTGATAATGGCTTTACCTTGCTGAACGGTTGGTCGCAGTATATTTACATGAGCGGTACATTCAATAGCTTTAATGTAACTTCATCTGTTCCGACAGAAGGTGGAGAATGGACCTTGAGTGAAAACGGTGACGGTACATTCGCACTGAAGAATGTTGAGAAAAACAAAACTGTGAAGTTGACGTATGTAAACGAAAAATATAGTTTCGGTGCTTATCCGGAGTCTACTTATACTTATTTCTCAGATCCGATGAATAAGGAAACTGATAAGTTTGCCATTAAGGATGTAAAATTGCCGGAAGGTTCTGATTATGTATGGAAAATCGATTCATATGGTTACTATAAAGGTTCTGCTTTCGTAAACAAAAAGAATCTGCCGTCTGAAAGTTATGTGGTATCTTCGGAAATCGATCTTTCGAATGCTACTGCTCCGGTGCTGAGCTTCAACCTAGCTATCAACTTCCTGAATGGTAACAAGGCTACCGATTTCTTTACCGTGAGAGTTTCTTCTAATTATACGGGTGATGTGGCAGGCGCTACCTGGACAGACCTGACTTACGATGCATCGAAGGTGGGTAGCTCGTGGACCTCTACTGATCAGTCTATCGATCTGAGCCAGTTTAAAGGACAGAAAATCGTGATTGCATACGGTTATAAGAGTACAGACAAGTGCGCTCCGACTGTGCAACTGAAAAATACTTTGGTGAAAGAAAAAAAATACTGGGATGTATGTCTGTTTAAGGAAGTTCCTGAAAACGAAGTGGCTGCGGCTATGATGCGCATGACACGTGCTTCGGGTGCTTATGCTAATACTGCTGCATTGTATGTCTACACTAATGGTACATGGGCTGAATATGCTAAAGAAGACGTTAATGTATTAGTTGCTGATCCGAAGCTCTACGCTGAAATTGGTACTGACTATGTTTCTAAACCGTCTATTATCTTCCCGGTTTATCTGGCACAGAAATTCCCGTACGCAGTGAAGGGCGAACAGGTAGCTGTAGTCTATAAGAAGACTGCCGACAGTAACCCGATTGTTGAAGAGTATACATTCAACGGTGGATGGGCTGCTTCTACTAATTATTCTACACGTACTACTATCTTCGAAAAAGCTGCCGACGGTACATATACAGCACAGGCTGGTGTTTATCTGGACGAAGCGCTGACTGGTGGCAATGACGGAGGATTTACCGTACAGGATATTGCACTGACAGGTGTAAGTCATGTATGGAAGAGTGATGCAAGCTATGGATGGAAGGCTTCAGCGTTTATGAACAATACGAACAATGAAACTGAAAGCTGGCTGCTGACTCCGGCTATCGATTTGTCGGAAGCTATGACACCTCAGCTGTCATTCGAAGAAGCTCATAAGTTCCTGAACGGTAATCCGCTTTCTGAATACATGATGGTAAAAGTTTCTACTGATTATATAGACGATGTAGAATCTTGTACATGGGAAACCGTTGAAGTTGATGAAACACAGTGGTCTGACGGACAGAGCTGGGACTTCTACAAAGTAGGTCCTTATAGCTTGAGCGCATATGTTGGTCAGGTTATCCGTATTGCCTTTGTTTACAAGAGCACAAGCAGTGCTGCTCCTACTTGGGAAATTAAGAATGTTCTGGTAAACGAAGCAGAATAATTTTATAATGTATATCCGCTGGTTCTTTCTCTGCCGAAGGGTGAGAACCGGCGGATATTTTTCTCTTTACTAACGAAATCTAACAGGTTTAGTCATGAAAAAACATTTATTTATTTTAGGACTGGCACTGGCTTTGTTCAATGTCGGTTGTGATGATCAGAATACCATACCTAATGGTTATGTACAGACAACTCAGGAAGGAGCATCTACGCTTGTTCTGAAAGGATACGAAAATGCTGCATTAGGCTTTTCTGTATTCCAACCGGAAGGATTTGATTCTCCGTTTTATATACAGGATAAAAAGTTTGCCGGAAACGCTTACAGTTTTACCCAGGTAGCAGCTGCACGTCTGGATGAAATGACAACTGTTCCTGCAAATGTAGAATGGCAGTCGGATGCTACTGTAACAGCTGGTGCGGCTTACTGGGCTCGCTATGCTGCTTCAACGGTTTACCGCTTTGTGAAATTCCGTGTAACCGATATCACCGGCAACAATGTAACGATTGAGTATGTCGTTACCGACCAGACCGAAGAACGTCCGAACGATAATGTCAATGCAAATACTGGTTATGATAATGTTTCGGTAACCGGTTATGAAATTCCTCATTTGAATGACCAGAATGTATACGCCGATCATTATGTAACAATGGACGGAGTACAGATTCTGAACTATGCATTAGAATGGGATAATACAAAACGTCATGCCAACTGGGTAGCTTTTACGTTCGATACTACAACTTCGGCTGATAATGTGAAACGTACAGATGCCTGGTCCGTAGATCCGAAGCTTCCGGCAGAAATGCAAGTTCAGGAAAGCGATCATAAGAACGACGGTTTTGATAAAGGACACCTGTGCGCTTCGGAAGACCGTGTTTATCTGAAAGAAGCTAACGAACAGACTTTCTATTACAGTAATATGTCACCGCAGTTGAAGGACTTCAATGGTGGTTTCTGGCGTAAGCTGGAGGCTCGTGTACAGACATGGGGACGTTCTACAGCCGATGGTGTATACGATAAGGTGTATGTTACAAAAGGTGGTACGCTGAATAAGCTGCTGAAAAACTTCAAAGGTACTACAGTTGATGGTGGTACTCCTACAACAGACGCAAACGGATTTACTATACACGGACTGGCTTGTCCGGAATATTACTATATGGCTGTTCTGAGCCAGAAAGACGATGTATTCCATGCTATTGCTTTCCTGGTACCTCATAAAGAAGGTATGACCAAAAATCCTTCGTTTGACGAACTGAAAGAATATGTGGTTTCTGTAGACAAACTGGAAGAAGAAACAGGCATTGATTTCTTCTGTAATTTGCCTGATGTACTTGAAAATGAGGTAGAGGCTGCTTGTAACCTGAATGACTGGGCATGGTAACAGGAGGCACATATATGAAAAAATATCTGTTTGCGTTTTTCTGGGCATGTCTGGTAATAGCGGGCTATGCTCAAGAGCAGAAAGGTACGGTTTACGGAGTTGCCTTTTATAACCTCGAAAATTTGTTTGATACGAAGCACGATGAGGGTAAGAAAGATTATGAATATCTGCCCGACGGAAGAAATAAATGGGACGATAAGAAATATCAGTCGAAACTGAAAAATATGTCGACGGTACTTGGATCGCTGGCTACCGACAAGACACCTGAGGGGGCTGCGGTAATAGGCATGGCTGAGGTGGAAAACCGTCATGTGCTGGAAGATTTGCTGAAACAGCCGGCACTGACCGATCGCGGGTATGAGATTATTCATTATGAGGGACCGGACGAAAGAGGTGTGGACTGTGCTTTCTTTTACAACCCGAAACTGTATACAGTGACAGCTACCAAACTGGTTCCTTATGTATTGGCTCAACCGACAGATCGTCCGACACGCGGTTTTCTGATTGCTGACGGTAAACTGGCTGGCGAACGTGTGGCTTTTATTGTAAATCACTGGCCGTCGCGTGGAGCTGAATCTCCGGCTCGTGAGCGTGCAGGTATGCAGGTACGTGCACTGAAGGATTCGCTGCAACGTCTGGATTCGAAAATCAAGATTGTAATCATGGGCGACATGAACGATGATCCTATGGATAAAAGTATGGCAGAAGCTTAGGAGCAAAGCGTGAAATGAAGGATGTGAAGAAGAAAGATTTATATAATCCTTGGTGGAATACGCTTGCCGGAGGCGATGGTACATTAAAGTATAGAGGTAAATGGAATTTGTTCGACCAGATTGTTTTTACTGGCAATTTCCTGAACAAGCGCCATAAAAAGCTGAGTTATTTCACTCATGAAATATTCAAGCGTGATTACCTGATACAAGCGGATGGAAAATACAAAGGCTATCCTTTGCGTACGCAGGCTGGAGGCAGATGGATGAACGGATATAGCGACCATCTTCCGACTGTAGTATATTTTATTAAAAAGTAATACGTTACGTTTTAATGATATAAAAAGAAAATAGACCGTTCCGATTGGAGCGGTCTATTTTCTTTTTTATATCAAACACTTGTTTATTTGCATGCTTCTGCAATACGTTTTACGACAAAGGGTCCTTCGTAGATGAACGCTGAGTAAATCTGTACCAGATGTGCTCCGGCATTCAGCATGCTGGTTGCTTCTGCTGGAGTCATGACACCTCCTGCTCCGATAATGAGCATTTCTTTAGGAGTATGTGCAGAAAGATATCTGACAACCTCTATTGATTTATAAATAATCGGTAGTCCGCTGATTCCTCCGGCACCTACGTGAGTGACTTCAGCTTGAGAAGAATGAATAAGCAAGGAGCGGTCTTGTGACGGACCGGTTGCGATAAATCCGTCGATATGATGCTGGCGGGCAAAGCTGATAATATCGTCCAGCTTTTCTATAGGTACATCAGCCGGAAGCTTCAGAAATATAGGTTTGCCAATCTGCTTCTTTTTGTCTGCTGCTGCAATCAGTACGGAACTGAGGATTTCTGGAGCAATGCTTCCCCAGTTGATTGTATAATAATCGGCATATTCGCTGAAAGTGCTGTACAGATCTGTAATTTCTGCTCTAGCCAGCTCTTCGTCGGCAGGATAATTGGTATTGATATTGACTCCCAATATATATTTCCCGTTTTGTTTCTGCCTCAGATTCTGTAATACCATTTCTTTTCCGGGATTGTTGAATCCGGTACGTGAAATGAGAGCATGGTCTTTAGGTAACCGGAATATACGTGGAGAAGGATTTCCATCGACTTTGTGTGGAGTAACCGTTCCCGCTTCTATAAATCCGAAGCCCAGGTCACTCAGTTCATCGAAACAGTTTGCTTCTTTATCGAATCCGGCTGACAATCCTACACGGTTGCTGAAGTTCAGATTTTGCCATTGGAAGGGAACAGCCTTGGGATGAAACAGTGAGCGGGTCAGGCTTCTTATTGGTCCCAGATGGCGATATATATGAAGCAGGGTTATAATCTGATCATGGATTTTTTCGGCGTCGATACGGAACAGACAGGGACGAATAATTGATTTATACATAGTGGTAATGGTTTATTTGATTTTTTCCATTACAAAGGTACAATATATTCAAGAGAATCTACCATAAAAAAAAGTTATCCCTTATTACCCGACTGTTAGGTGGCAGCTGTGGAATAATGTATTGAGGATGCGCTGACTGTTATCGGGCAATAGCCAGTGTAGAAGATGAACATAAAAAAGCCCTATCAAGACTCCTTTTCGGGGTAATGGTAGGGCTTTGGGTTTCAGAATATGACTTTAATGATTCTGAGATTTCTTTTTACAGACTTATTTCTGACCGTTTCTCCATTTTGGAGCACCGATACCCAGCTGGTAAATCTTAGAATTCAATACCTTACTATCTTGTCTGTAGTACAGGTTCACACCATGTTCACCACCTGTTCCGTCCAATGCATCTGCACGGTGCATGTTGCGGTCACTGTTAGTTGCAGCTTTGTGAGGTGGGTTAGGAGCAATCATCAGTTCCAACGGTGAGATGTCGTCTACCAGAACTTCCAGAGAACCGTTCAGGGTTGCAGAACCAACGTTGACCAGACTACCGAAGTTGTTCTTGGTTGCAGTCCATGGGTTGTTACTGAATATCTGTCCGTTGCTGAGGAAAGTATTTGTAGAATAGTTATTCTCAAAGTTCAGTGTGACATGTCCGGCAGATCCGTCTGGCAAAGTCATAGTCTTACGGATATCAGCTCCTGCCATAATCATGTTACGGGCATCGCATCTTGCTTGGTCAGGATAATCAGGTTATTTCTTACGGTATAGGTACTTCCGTCAGGAATATTACGCATGTTGAAAATATTACCGGCAGCACGGGTATTCCAGTTGACCAGCGTATTGTTTTCGAATGTGATATTCCATGCTCCGCCCTTCCAGTTAGCCTGTTTGGTTTCATTGAAGAATGACGGGAACGGGCAATCGTAGAATGTATTTCCGCGAACAACAAAATCTTTGTAAAGGTTAGAGTTGGCATTGTTGCCCGAACCAGCAATCCAAGGATAACCTCCAGCTCCGTTGCTGTAGTATCCACAGTCGAAGAACTGGTTGTCTTCAATCAATACATGATCCCAGATTTTGTAGTTAGGTCCTTGTTCACGGATAAATCCACGGACAAGTCTCTTGAATGTACAGTTCTTGATAACAAAGTTTTCCAAGTGTACTGCCATTCCGTTAGAGAACATATTGATGAAGTAGTTACCTGTAGTAGAACCAACTCCAGCTATATTATCACCATAGTTGAGGGCAAGCGGACAGTCGAAATCGATGTCATAGAACTCAAGCATCTTCATGTAGATTTCTCCACCTTCTCCGGCTTGTGGTTGACGACCAAACATCAGGTTCATTGAGTTGACATTTGTTCCTGTTGTATGCATACCTCCAAGCAATACTTTTGCACGTTTACCAGCAGCTACATCTTCCGGATTTGTACGGAGGATGAATCCTTTACAGGTTGTCAGGTTATTGAACATACAGTAAGTTTTTCCACCTTCCAGATAGTATGTTTGTCCTTCTGCCAGATTAACATCCGAGATAAAGTCGGTCAGCATGAAGTCGATACGCATTGCGTCATATTTCAGTGCAACTTCGTGTTGTTCGAGAGCTGTCTGGTAAGCTTCTTCTGTATCGAAGTAGTCACGGCTTGGAGCTGTCAGTTCGTGAGTAACAAGGATAGGTTCTCCCGGTTCACCGTCGGAACGTGCAGAATAGGTATTGTAATATGCATCCCATTTTACCTTGACGCTTTCATTGCGTACGTTGATGACATATACTGAGTTTTTCTGAAGTCCGTCGATATCTACATAACCTCTTGCAAAGTCTTCTTCTGTGAGTTTATAGTTTTTCCATTTTTCGTTTACTGTAGATTCCGGATTGTTGGGTGAAGGAGCTACTTCCAGCCACTGGTAAACGAAGTTGTTGTTGGCATCCAGCTCAAATTTTTCACGATAGATGGCTTTGTCATCTTCGGATACACCTTCGGATACTACATCAAAATTACGGTTCAGCATGACACGCATGGTTGTTTCAGTCGTTTTTGAACCGTCGACATATACACAGAATGGAGTAGCATAACGGTCGGCTGTAGTAATACCGAGAAATTCAGCCCATTGTCTTCCATCGCCGTGTCCGTACCATTTGGATGCATGTGAGAAGTCGGTTATATTGTCATCTTTCTTCGACAATACACGAATGGCAAAACGGAAATCGGTAGAGTACTGCTGGTCTTTGATAACCAGATCGAGTACGTCGGGACCCACAATTGTGTCGAGTAGCAGTAAGCCGTTTTCAGCAGATGTTCCCCATGCATCAGCTCCGCCTGACACATTAGGCTGGAGTGCCTGGCGAATCTGGTATCCGGCACAGTCATTTACACCGTACCAGTACAGATGAATATCGTTTCCGTTAGGACCTTCTGCCTTACAGTTGTATGCGTAGTCATCTCCCTTGCCTCTGTTGTTGTCGCAGATGAACATTGTCATCCATTCCCGGTCTAGTGACGCTCCAAAACTTTCATCTTCGTCAGAGCATGAGCTGAACGAAAGCACAGATGATAGCATTAAGGAATATAGAAATAGTTTTTTCATGGTAATCTTTTTTGAGTGTTGTTATTAATATCCATAATAGTTCTTATAAGCTCCGGCAGAACGCTGGATAGCTGCATTTGGATAAGGCAGAATGTAACGTACCGGAGGCAATGCGCTGACTGAAGGAACGCTGTTGCCTTCCAATGGAACTTCTGTTCCGTCTTTTACCAATACTATAGTACCTTGTTCTGTGTGGCGGATATATCCATAGAATGAATATTTACATTGGTTGGTTGGCTCAGAATCGCTACTCCACTGATAGAATTCGGCTGATTCCCATGTTTTTCCATCGATAGCGGTAAGAGCTGTTGCCGGCTGGCTTGCCGATTTGTAAGGATTGTAAATATAGAGGATATCCAGTGTGGTGTTCGGGTATGGATAACCATATACCTGACTGGGATCTACACGCCATTCTGCACTCTGAGGAAGTACATGGTAATACATATATTCTGGCAGTTCGTCCAGATAATTGCTTCCGTCGTGTTCGGCTATATCATCTTCAAATCCGGTATATGTACCGGCGTTTGACATGGCAACCGACAGGTAACGTAAGAAGCTGTATACTACTTCCTGACTGTACAGGTTGTTACGTACAAGGTCGCGCCAGCGGATGTTTTCACCTGCAAACTCCCATTTACGTTCGTCCAGTACGGCCTGGAGGAATTTCTCTTTCGAAGAAGCTGCATTGGTAACGTAAGTATTGACAGCACCCTGATCGTCGAAGGCACGGCTACGTACCTGACGGAGTGACTCTTGGGCTTCTTTAGTCGGACCTTCCAGTTCGTTGATAGCTTCGGCATTCATCAGCAAGACATCGGCATAGCGCATGTAAGGGAAGTTGATACCTGTACTTCCTGAACTTGTATTAAGGAATTGTCCGGCATTGGCCATAGTTTAGACCATTTGTTGTTGTGTACGGTGTAGTCTGAACGGATCAGGCAGGAATCTTGACTGACATTGTTTGTACTGTTTCCGTAATACCAGAGTCCGTTGACGAAATCACGGCGTTTGTCTTTTTCATCGAATGAGTAGCGGTAGAATGCATTCAGTCTGCCGTTTCCGTCGGCTGCTCCCCATACGTTCTTACCAAGTGTCTGTCCTTCATTGGCTGTAGAGGTAGGACCCTGGATATTTCCAGTTTCGCCTGTTGATTCTTTAGCGAAAGGTATTTCGAAAATAGGATCTCCCTTGCTGATTAGTTCGAAATTACTTTCTTTCAGGAATACATCTTTATAAGAAGTTCCTATGGAGTGAGAACCTGACGAGATAACCAGATTGGTATATTCCTTGGCAATACGGTAGTAGTCCTGATAATTTTCCGGACGGCTCATGACACCGTAGCTTTTAGGATTGTTTTTATCCGGATGGAGTGAATATCCTCCTGCTGTAAGTGCAATACGTGCGATGAGGGCGTATGCAAATTCCTGTGAAGCATGTTCTACAGTGACAGAAGCGGATGAACTCATTTTAGGAGCGATAGCCTTCAGGTCATTTATCAGATTGTCTTGTATTTCTTTACGGTCCATGATAGGAATGACGTAATCACCTCCCAGTTGTGAAGCCGGACGGAAAGTGAAAGGAATATCTCCGAACATAACGACCATGTCATGGTAGACCATAGCACGGATACATTTGGCTTCTCCCATCATCTGCATGATTTCAGCGTCTTCTTCATTGTAAAGCGGGCTGTTTTCCAGATTGTATATAAAACGGTTGGCATCTTCGATAGCTTTGTATGCAGCTTGCCAGTACTTGTTGATTTCGCTACCCTGATCATCGCAGTCGAAGCGTGCATAACTGTTGTGGGTAGCTACGTTTGTACTGCTTATCATCATTTCTACATCGCTGTTGAGGATGAAGCTTCTCTGGAAAGCTTTTCCATACAAGTCGTTTACAAGGATAGATGCATATACTCCATTAAGTGCGCGGTTGATTTCTGTTTTCTGGCTGAAAACGAACTCTTCGCTGTAGCTTGACGGGGATTCGACATCCAAAAAATCATTGCATGATGCCAATGTCAGAGAAGTCAAGCCTATGACTAATATATTTTTGAGTTTCATGTACTTTCAAGTTTTAAAAGGTGATATTTGTTCCAAATACGAAGCTGCGGCTACGTGGGTAGCGGTTGTAGTCCATACCGCAAGTCAGACCTGTCTGAATATCTACTTCCGGGTCGTAACCAGAATATCCGGTAATGATAAACAGATTGGATGCTGAAACATAGAAACGAGCTTTTGAAATACCCATTTTTGATGTCAGCTTTTCTGGCAGTGTGTAACCGATAGTCAAGTCCTGGCAACGAACGAATGAACCATCTTCGATGAAGTAAGAATGAGTGATCTTCTGAGTTACATCGGTTGGGTTCCAAAGTGTTCTGCCTTCGTTCAGCTGACGGTACATGTCGATAGAACCATCGATGAAATAACATTTGTACATACATTCACCGTCGCCATCACGAGTATATCTCCATCCGTTGTCGGCAAATGTACCGAGTACATTATAGAACTTTTTATCGTTGCCTTCTGATGAAGAAAGCTGATAAGCTGTTGCATTGTTTACATCGAAGTCGAGCATAAAGTTGAAGTTCATGGCGAAGTCGAAGTTCTTCCATTGTCCGCTTACGCCAAATCCTCCCTGTACTTTCGGATTGGTGTTACCAATGACAGTACGGTCGTCTTCTGTAATTTTGCCGTCACCATTCAAATCTTTGAATTTGATTTTTCCAGGAAGAGTAGCAATACCTGAGTTAGAGTTTCCTGATACTTCGTTGATGACTGTCTTAGGATGTTCTACTCCATTTTCATCTACCAGCGGAGCGTCTTTAGATGTTCCGTTTTCGGCAGCTGTCGATCCCCAAGCAGAGCCTGAAGGTTATTTGTCGGGTCGAAATAGAATTCATCCATCGAGTACAGTCCGTCGTAAACGAAACCGTAGATCAGACCTACCTGGTCGCCTACTTTCAGACAGTAGTCATTGTAGCTTGATTTCCAGCGGTTGTTCTGGTCCCAGATAACATTGTCGGTACCGTTCAGTTTGTCTACTTTCATTTTGTTCATACCAAGAGAAAGGTTGGCAGAAAGTACATAATCTCTACCTCTGAGGATATCGCCTGATATACTCAACTCGATACCTTTGTTTGTTACCTGACCGATGTTCTGCATCTGGCTGATATAACCTACAGAAGAAGGTATGTCTGATTTGTAAAGCAAATCTTTGGTAGTATTCCAGTAAACTTCAGGAGTTACAGTCAGACGGCCGCCAAACAAAGTGATATCGGCAGCAAGGTTTCGTGTCAATGTAGTTTCCCACTTGATATCCTTGTTGGCAAAGGTAGTATTTCCCTGGTTGCCGTACCATTGTTCACCAAACTGAGTAGATTCTCCGAAACCAGGACCGCCAGTAGAATTGACAGAATATAAGTAACGCCACATATCGTTGTCGATACGGTTATTACCTGCCAGACCGAAAGCAGCACGAAGTTTCAGTTGATCGATCCATTCTACATCATTCAGGAAGTTTTCTTCAGAAAGCACCCACGCTCCGGAGATAGAAGGGAAGTAGCCCCACTGGTTTCCTGGTGCGAACTTGGTAGAACCATCGGCACGCATTGTCAATGAAAGCAAGTATTTGTGGTTGTAGTTATAACTTGCCTGTCCGAAGAATGAAGCTGTACGGTCAGGAGTAGAAAGCTGTGTATACGATTCCTGTGGAGTACCGAATCCCATGTTTGCCCAAGCCTGATCAGCTTCGAATGCACGTGGAAAATAGCGGTTCTTCTGTACGTTCTTGGTATTTTGGCTATGATAGATTTCCTGTCCTAACAGCAAGGAGATGTTATGAACATTTTTCAGTGTGAAGCCGTATGATGCAGTATTGGTCCAGATATACTTGAATGTATAGTCTTTCTGAATATTGGCAACAGGCTGTGAGTTGTTTTTCTGACCTTCGCTGGTTAGTGCACCATAGAAACGGTACTGGTCTTTCCAAGTCAATCCGATTGTTGCTTCAGAACGGAGTACCAGACCTTTGATCGGTTTCCATTCCAAAGAGAAAGCATTGGTATAGTTGTATGAATACTTTTTCTGCTGGTTAATGCTGATATCGCTCTTAGGATTGGTGTAAGTGAAAAGAGCTTCTTCATCCGGGTCTGCATAAGACGGGTCGATGTATCCGAATTCACGTAAACCATTGGTAGGACGATAGCGCAATACATCGATGATACCACCTGTACCGATATTGTCACCACCGGCTCCTTCATCGCGACGGAACGAGAGCTTAGGATTGATTTGCAAAGTCAGGTTCTTGGTGATATCAATAGCTGTCTTGATGTTAAGGTTAGTACGGCGAACTCCAGAACCCATGATGATACCTTTATCTTCACTCTGGGTTAATGAAGCGTTGAAACGCATTTTTTCAGTACCTCCTCCGATGCTGACATTGGTAGAGTAGTTAATCGGATTTTCTCCCATAACTTCATCTTGCCAGTCGTGAGTAGGTAAGGTGTTGTACATGTCAAGGTCTTGCGGGTTACCGAAGTTTGCGCGGAAGAATTTGGCATTTGATGAACGGCTACCGTTACATGCAGACCATTCATACTGATAACGTACAAATTCTGCTGCATTCATCAGATCCAGTTTCTTAGCAAGCTGGCTGGTAGAGAGATGAGCATTGAGGCTCACCTGGATCTTTCCGGCTTTTGCCGATTTTGTGGTAACTACAACTACACCGTTACCACCTTTGGCTCCATAGATAGCTGTAATAGACGCATCCTTTAATACATCGATAGATGCAATATCTGTAGGAGGAATATCGTTGATATTGTCTACCTGGAAACCATCGACGATATAAAGAGGTTCGTTACTTTGGGTTACAGATGTTCCTCCACGTACACGGATGTTGATATCTGCTCCCGGAGCACCATCGACCGTAGTAACCTGTACACCGGCGATTTTACCTTGCAATGCAACAGCTGCCGAGCTGACCGGAATGGCTGCGATTTTAACTCCTGAAACAGAACCTACAGAACCTGTAAGGTCTTTACGTGCTTTGCTGGTATAACCGATGACTACGACTTCGTCCATAGCCTGTGCATCTTCCTTCATTATAACTTTCAAGGCTTTGCCGGAAGTTACAGTCAGTTCCTGAGTCTGATAGCCGATGTAGGTAATAACGATTGTTTTTCCTTTGCCTGAGATCTTGAAACTGAAATTACCATCGAAGTCTGTGATGGTTCCGTTGGAAGTGTTCCCTTTTTCTACGATAGATGCTCCAATGATAGGTTCATTGTTTGAATCTAAGACTTGTCCTTTTATGGTTAAACCTTGTGCCATAATTTCAGGTGGAGCTAATACTAGTAAAAGGGTTAGCAGGCAGAATTTCCACCAAATTGATAATTTGTCTTTCATAGTAATTAATAGTTTGTTATTACATAAAGTTTAAATCAATACATATGAATAATTTTATTGCCGTGTCTTAAATAGTGAAATAATCTTGTATTGAAGATTTTCGGATGTAATGTGACTGTCAATAGTAGATCAACTCTAGTAAAGAATGTGTGTTAACGTGCACGGATAAAGATCAAAAAAAAATGTGTTTTCATAAATCATGTTTTTTTAGTGTCGTATTTTGTTTTGGTTTGTATATATCTTCCACAAAGGAATCTTGTAATAGATCAGGTTATCAAATATTAATTATATTAAATTTTGGTGCAAATATATAAACGTTTGTTTTATTTGGTTGAAAAAGTCTTATTTATTAACATGTTTTAAACATTTCTTTTTTTTAACCTTTTAGATCTCTGTTTTTTAGCATAAAAAAAGAGGCTGCCCGATCGGACAACCTCTTTGTAATGTCGTTTTGAAGTAACGAATTATGCTTCAGCCGGAGCTTCTTCAGCAGCCGGAGCTTCTTCAGCAGCAGGTGCTTCTTCTGCGTTAGCAGCAGCTTCAGCAGCTTTCTTTTCAGCTACTTTCTTAGCGATTTCTTCGTTTACTTTCTTTTCTGCTTCCAGACGTGCTTTAGCTTCAGCTTTCTTAGCTTCTTCTTCTTTAGCTTTCAAAGCAGCCAGACCGTTCTGCTTGTTTTCTTTCCAAGCGTTGAAACGAGCTTCAGCAGCAGCTTCATCGAATGCACCTTTTGTAACACCACCCAGCAAGTGTTTCTTCATGTAAACACCTTCGCGTGACAAAATGTTGCGTACGGTATCAGTAGGCTGTGCACCTACCATTACCCAGTGTAATGCACGTTCAAAATTCAAATCTACTGTGGCAGGATTGGTATTAGGGTTGTAAGTACCAATTTTTTCAGTAAATCTACCATCACGTGGTGCTCTTGCATCTGCAATAACAATTGAATAGAACGCATAACCTTTGCGTCCGTTTCTCTGCAATCTGATTTTAGTTGCCATTTCTTAAACGTTAATTTTTTAATGTTAATGATTTGAATTATGCTAATATCTCGTATTAGCGGGTGCAAAGGTACGACTTTTATTTGTATTACAAAAGGTTAAGTAGTTATTATTTGTTATTTATTTCGCGAAGCCATTTTTCCAGTTCGCCTGTCCACTGGCGTTTGTAGATGAAGGAATCACGGAATCCCCATCCATGACCTCCGATGGGATAGGTGTGCAGGCTGGCAGAAACTTTGTTTTTTACCAGTGCCATATAATAGTTCACGCTGTTTGCTACCGGTACTGCACCGTCGTCACTACTATGCATGATAAAAGCCGGAGGAGTTTGTGGGGTGACTTGCAGTTCATTGGAATATTTCTGTTCGAGTTCTTTCGATGGATTTTTGCCCAGCAGGTTGTCGTGAGATCCCATGTGGGTATAAGTCGGGTCCATAGTAATTACTGGATAGAAAAGAATCTGGAAATCCGGACGGGTTTCAGCATCGGTAAAATGAGTGGCAGCAGTGCTGGCAAGGTGTCCGCCTGCCGAAGATCCCATGATACCAACTTGTTGTAGGTTCCATTCAGCAGCATGTTGTCGCATGATGCGCAAAGCTTGTTGTGCATCACTCAACGGGACTTCGTTATTTCCATTTGGCATGCGGTAGGTAAGTACGGCATAGGTGATACCCTGACTGTTGAACCAGTTTGCCAGATCGTGACCTTCGTGGTTCATCGCAAGGTGAGTATATCCTCCTCCGGGACAGGCAACAATGGCCATTCCATTTCCTTCTTTAGCCGGATAAACGGTCAGAGTGGGTTCTGCTACATAAAGCGGACCGTTTTCTACTTGCTGAGTCATGTTGTTTGTGTTAGGAGCTCCATTGGGCCATAATTTGATTTCCACAGGTTTTTGGGCTGTGAGCATAGTCGAAAAAAAGACCAGGCTCATAAGAAATAGTTTTTTCATACGTGTATTAATTTTATTTGGTTGTTTGAATATTATCCGGTTGTTTGTACCTTATCCGCTGTTATGGTTATAGGAGTGAGCTATATGCTTTTTCGGACATAAAGTTGTCCGATGACGGTTTGAATCATAACAGCCGGATGGTCGGATTGGCAGGTTCAAAGATAGCATAAATCTTTTAAGATAACAAAAACACCCACAGACTTCCGTCGGAGCAGAATGTCTGTGGGTGAATGTTGTTTTAATGTATAAATATATGTCTATCTGATTATTATGACTTCTTGATGTTCATACTTGCTTTTACCAGATATACAATCAGCAGTACGTAAGCTACTAGCGATGCAACCTGACTTAGCGGATTTTCAAGCCATGCTTCGTTTACGAGGTTGATTCCTCCGAAACGCATAGCAGCGCTGACTACTCCCATCAGTGCACCTCCGGCAATAAATCCGGAAGCGAGGAGTGTTCCCTTTTCTCCGCGTGCGGTGTTGACAGCTTCATCTTTGCTGCGGGTTGTTACATACCAGTTGATTGCTCCACCTACGATAAGCGGCAGGTTCAGTTCCAGTGGAATAAACATACCCAGAGCGAAAGCCAGTGCCGGTACTTTGAAGTAAGTCAGTACGAGAGCCAGTACAGCTCCTATGCCATACAATAGCCACGGGGCAGCTACACCGTTCATCAGCGGATCGATAACGGCAGCCATGGCATTAGCCTGAGGAGCAGCCAGAGCACCCGATGAGAATCCGTAAGTCTTGTTCAGAATCATGATGACACCTCCTACGGTAGCGGCAGATACCAGTGTACCCAGGAATTTCCAGGTCTGCTGTTTGGCAGGCGTACTACCCAGCCAGTAACCGATTTTCAGGTCGGTGATGAAACCTCCAGCCATTGACAATGCTGTACAAACTACACCTCCCATGACCAGTGAGGCTACCATTCCGGTTGCACCTTTCAGACCGACAGCTACCATCACTACAGAGGCCAGAATCAGTGTCATCAGTGTCATACCCGATACAGGATTCGTTCCAACGATGGCAATGGCATTGGCTGCAACGGTAGTAAACAGGAAGGAAATACCTGCTACCAGGACTATGGCTACGATGGTGTGAAGCAGATTGCCCTGCATTACATCAAAGTAGAAAAACAGAGCTACCAGTATAATCGTAATGATAGAGCCGATTGCAATAATCTTCATCGAAAGGTCTTTCTGTGTACGTACTACATTGGCTTCCGCTTTCTTGCCACCCATTTCCTTGGCAGCCAGACTTACGGCACTCTTGATGATGCTCCATGAGCGTACGATTCCGATGATACCGGCCATGGCGATACCTCCGATACCGATGCTTTTGGCGTACTGAGAGAAAATAGCTTCAGGCGACATGCTGCTTACAGTTTCGGTGATAGCCGGATTCCATGCGTTCAGTACCTGATCGCCCCAGATCAGTGAGATACCCGGAACGATAATCAGCCATACGGCAAGCGAACCGGCACAGATAATGGCAGCATATTTCAGACCTACGATGTAACCCAGTCCCAGTACGGCAGCTCCAGTATTGATTTTTACAACCAGTTTGGCCTTTTCGGCTATCATTTCTCCCCATCCGCAGACACGGGTTGTGAAGTTTTCGTTCCACCATCCGAAGGTAGCTACGATAAAGTCGTACAGACCACCTATCAGTCCGGCAAAGAGCAGCGGTTTAGCCTGACTTCCTTCTTTTTCGCCCGAAACGAGCACTTGTGTACTGGCGGTAGCTTCAGGGAACGGATATTCTCCGTGCTTTTCGCTGACGAAATATTTGCGGAACGGAATCAGGAACAAGATTCCCAGCACACCTCCCAGCAGTGAACTGATGAACATCTGGAAAAAGTCGACTGTCATTTCCGGATATTTGTCCTGCAAGATGTATAATGCGGGCAGGGTGAAGATAGCTCCTGCTACGATAACTCCCGAGCAGGCTCCGATGGATTGTATAATGACGTTTTCACCTAATGCACTTTTACGTTTGGCTGCGCTCGAAACACCTACGGCAATGATCGCGATAGGAATAGCAGCCTCGAATACTTGACCGACCTTCAGTCCCAGATAAGCTGAGGCGGCAGAGAAAAGTATCGCCATGGCGATACCCCATAATACAGACCAGAGGTTTACCTCCGGATAGTTTTTGTCGGGCGACATCAGCGGGTGATACTGCTCTCCCGGTTTCAGTGGGCGGAATGCATTTTCCGGCAGTCCTGTCTGTTTTTCGTTTGTTTCTTTCATGGTTTTTCAGGTATTTAGTTTTTTAAATATTTCTTCATGCCATTGGTAAAGTAAATATCCATTTTCCCGTCTTTACGTTCGTAGATGAAATAAGCATCGAGTTCAGGATGAGCATTGCAGATTGCCTTTGCCGAATCAAGTCCGAGCACCATGAACGAAGTGGCGTAAGCATCGGCTGTTGCACAGTCTTTTGCTACGACAGTAGACGAGAGTATATTGTGTTGTACCGGATAACCCGTACGCGGGTCGATAGTATGCGCATATTTTTTACCGTCTTTATAGTAGAAGTTGCGGTAATTACCCGAAGTGGCAAGTCCGGCGTTGGTGATTTCGAGCACAGTCTGCAATTCCTGATTTACAGCCAGTGAGTCGTCTATCGGTTTGTTGATACCGATGCGCCAGCTTTCCATATTCTGGTTTTCTCCTTTCATAACCAGTTCTCCTCCGATGTTTATCATATAGTTTTTTACACCTTTGCTGTCGAGCAGGCGTGCCACACAGTCTGCTCCGAACCCTTTGGCTATGGCGCTACAGTCGAGCATTACACGCGGGTCTTTCTTGACGATTTTCCCATCGATAAGGTCTATTTTCTCGAATCCGACAAACTGACGTATACTGTCTATGGTATGTGCCTGTATGTTTGTGGCGTTCTTGAATCCGAATCCCCATGCATTTACCAGCGGAGCAACGGTAATGTCGAAAGCTCCGTAAGTTTCCTGAGAAATATCTTTCGCCAGACGGAAAACATAAGTAAACATACTGTCGGCCGTCATTTCTTCATTGTTGTTGATGCGTGTGATAACCGATTCCTTACTGAATGGAGAGAGCGAATTGTTTACTTTCTGCAATTCAGCTTCTATATCTTTTTTCAGGTTTTCTTTCGACTGGTAAGTTATCTTGTACATTGTGCCGAACACCAGTCCTTCGTCTGTCTGGAAAGGAGCTTGTTTCCGGAGAATCAATACCGTTCCGATTATCAGGAATGCCAGAAAAGGCAGTTGCCATTTTAAACCTTTATTGTTTGCCATAGATTATATCGTTGAGTTTAATTTATAAAAAAAGATGTTCTACAAGAGTTTTCACACCGATACCTATTAATACCAGACCTCCGAAAAGTTCCATACGCAGGTTGAAGCGTTTTCCGAAAAAGATACCGATCAGGTTTCCGACTATCGAGAGAACGAATGAAGCGATGCCGATGATGATGAGTGGAGAGAACAACTGGCCGATAGAGTTGAATCCCGTAAATGCGAAGGAGATTCCTACTGCCAGTGCATCGATGCTGGTAGCTACCGCCATGGTAAGGATTACCTTCAGGCTGGTAGGGTCGAAACTGCATTCTTCGCTGTCCTTAAAATGCTCGCGTATCATACGGATACCGAGAAATGCCAGCAAGGCAAATGCTATCCAGTGGTCGTACGATTCGATAAGGTGATTGAAACGGCTGGCTCCGAACCATCCTATCAGTGGCATCAAAGCTTGAAAGAACCCGAAGAAAAAAGCCATTTTTTAAAAATGTCCGCCATTGGATACGGCGTAGTATGATGCCGCTTGTCACCGAAACCGTGAAGCAGTCGATAGCCAGGCTGACGGCAAGCAACCATATTTCAAGTGTACTCATGCGCTTTTAAAAAGGTAAATTGTATATTAAGTTATACGTCAGATTGAAGCTGCTTCCGGCGTTTTTACCGAAACCGGGAACATACCATGGGTTAGAGTTTTCGTGACTATCTACGCTCATACGCATTTTATATCGTACAGCCCATCCCATGTGGAAACGCTTGTATATTTTAACTTTAATCCCCACAACTCCTTCCAGCCAGCTGGCATTGCTCTTTACACCCAGATCGGCAAAAGGAACTGTTATATGTCCTCCGTAGTTTGGGTCGGTCATGTCAGGACCGCTGGCATCGTAAGTGAAGCTGCTCATACCATATCGTAAGCCTACATATAAGTATCCCGGCAGATAAGGTTTCTGGTAGAAGACATTGTAGTCCATACCAATACGGAAATAAGGAGCCGACGTCTTGTAATGCATGTCGTTCGCATCATTGATGACGTCAGTTTTTCCATATCCTATTTCCACTACGGGCAGGAAGCGGTTTTTTAAGTTAGTCTGAACGATGATTTCACTGCTCAAAATATCACCTCCCAGCAAATATCCTCCTGCGCCGGCAACTTCTATGCCGACGGAAGTTCCCTGATAAAGCGGAGAAGCCTTGTATTCTGCCTTCAATGTCTCTTTGTCCTTTTTTGTGCATATGCATGCGACGGCAATAGGACAAGACTACTCGTCAGTATCAAGAACAGTGAAATATATTTAAAGTTTTCTTTTTCATTATTGTCTATATTCGGATTGGTTATAGTCAATGAATCGAGGCGGTGACGGGTATTCTCTACTTTGGTGACCTCGTAAAACATCATGGAGCCACAGTCCAGGTTGGTGAAATACGGGATGTTCCGGTGTTCGATATTGATGGTATCAGTACCGGCATACCGTCTTTCCAGGCTGCGATAGATAAAGACAAACCGTGTATGAGTGCCGTAGCTGAACGGGAGTTCGAAACTGCTGGCACCCGCTTCCTTGTTGATGAGTGTATCCGATACGAGTGAATCCTGTACGGTACGGGGCTGGAGACTTCCGTCGGGCAGGGTATCGTATACTACGATGTCGGCATGTGTCTGTCCCACAATCGTAATGGTGTCTGATGTATTGAAAGACCTTCCGTGCTGGTCTACTAATGAAAAATATGCATACGACATGGAGTTGGGTGGACAGTTTTCTACTTCACACCCCGGAAAGAATATGCATATTAATAAAAGCAAGCCTAATATGGCCGGTAGTTTCTTCATGGTTACAGTTCTTTTTCTATTTGATATTTGTTTCGCTCAGGAGCATTGCGGGCTATCAGTTCTCCGATGAATCCGGCAAGGAAGAGTTGTGTACCGATAATCATGGTCGTAAGAGCCAGATAGAAATACGGACTGTCTGTAATCAGTCTGTACGGATTACCGGCATACAGGTCGTACAACTTGTTGACTCCTATGATAGCTACGGCTATGAAACCGAGGATAAACATGATGGAACCCAGGAAGCCGAAGATATGCATCGGCTTGATACCGAATTTAGACAGGAACCAGAGTGTGAGCAAGTCAGATAACCGTTGACGAAACGGTTCAGTCCGAATTTTGTCTTTCCGTATTTTCGTGCCTGGTGGTGAACCACTTTTTCGCCTATCTTGCTGAAACCGGCATTTTTTGCAAGATAAGGAATATAGCGGTGCATTTCGCCATATACCTCAATGTTCTTGATAACCTCCTTGCGGTAAGCCTTCAGTCCACAGTTGAAATCGTGCAGGTTATGGATACCTGAAACAGCGCGGGCCGTAGCGTTGAACAGTTTGGTCGGAATTGTTTTCGACAGCGGATCATACCGTTTCTGCTTCCATCCCGAAACCAGATCATATCCGTCGACAGTAATCATGCGGTAGAGTTCCGGTATTTCGTCGGGACTGTCCTGAAGATCGGCATCCATTGTGATGACCACATCTCCCTCCGCACGTTCGAATCCGCAGAACAGTGCCGGAGACTTTCCATAGTTACGGCGGAATTTTATTCCTTTCACCTCCTTGTTGTCCTTACTTAAAGATTCGATGACCTTCCATGAACCGTCGGTACTTCCGTCGTTTACGAAGATGATTTCGTAACAGAATCCGTTCGCGTCCATAACTCTCTTTATCCACGCATGCAGTTCGGGTAAAGACTCTTCCTCATTATATAAAGGAACGATTACTGATATATCCATAGTTTAAAAACGTTTTTTTTGTTTCATTGCCACCAGGCCGGTAGGTATAGCCAGCAGGATGCCGTAAAATATATTTTGAAAAATCAACTGAAATGTAAGTTGCAGCGGAGTCAACGATGAAATCGTATCAAAAGCCTGAATAAGCTGGTCGATGGAAGATACCATTTCGCTTTGGGCACTTGCTTTGATGCTTTCCAGCTGTTGCAGGTATGAGTCTGCCAGAAATCCCTGGTCGATAAAGCGGAAATAGACATAGTGTGCTACTGCTGCCAGCAATGCGGCAAACAGATACATGTACAGGGTAAATAAAAAAGCACGGAAAAATGAAATCTCACCGTTACAGTATGTATTTCTGAACTTGCGTACGTAAATGTATCCTAACACAGGAACGAACAGGGTAAGCAGTACGAACAATAGCTGAAGGAGAGGGATGGTGAATCCCAAGGGAAGAAAAATGAATTTGAATATCCAGAATATTCCCATAAAAGTACCGAACCGCATAGCGTGTTCCTGAAGTGTAATCGGTTTGTCTGTTGGCATCTCTGTCTTTACTTTATAACTTTATATATTAAGACTACAAAAGTACGCTTTTTGGAGATATTCCGGGCTATAAAACTTGTAAAAAACGTATTTCTTTCAATTTTTGTGCATTTTTTTGTGGCAAAGTATTGCAGGTTCAAAAAATATGTGTACCTTTGCACCCGCAATCGAGAAACATCGATGATGAATCTCTGATGCAGACATAACATGGGTAAGTCCCATACGGCCAGCTCCCTTCGAATCCTCCAGGGCTTGATCGCAGCAAAGGTAGTTGGTTGTAGCGGCGCGATATGGCAAGCTTGCCCACCTGCCTCTTTAGCTCAGTTGGTCAGAGCACGTGATTTGTAATCTCGGGGTCGTTTGGTTCGAATCCGACAGCAGCTCGAAAAAACATAGTTATTGCTACTTTATGAGCATCAGGTGCCAGAGCACGTGATTGTAATCTCGGTCGTGA
>ENA-OQJS01000050-OQJS01000050.1-human-gut-metagenome-genome-assembly--contig:-NODE-50-length-23147-cov-1.140921_pt1 | contig 23147 bp, 27 predicted proteins | sample MGYA00242598_ERZ504764 | MGnify/ENA primary metagenome ERZ504764 (study PRJEB26092, sample SAMD00036368) | human gut metagenome | host: Homo sapiens | study: EMG produced TPA metagenomics assembly of...
ACGCCGCATCGCATGTAGATCGCGGCGATCGAGAAAGTCGGCGATATCGGCAAGGAACGTCCGTACGCCGGTCGGCGCAGCTGCTGGCGCCACTGTGCGGTCGCGTCGCTTCCCAGCAGACACTGGTGTGTGACGTCCAGTCCTACCATGGTCACGTCCGCGCCGGAATGGAATACACGGTCGGCAGCCTCCGGATCCTGGATGATATTCGTTTCGGCGGTCGTGTCCCACGCAATTGCCTTCCTGCGTGAGCGTTCCGCCCATCATCACCAATCGCAGTTTGCTTGCGATTTCCGGCGCCGCAGTAAGTGCCGCATCGACGTCAGTCAGTGGCCGGTCGCCACTACCGTGACGTCGCTGCCGTATTTACGGACCTATCGACGATGAATCGCACACTTCCGGTAACGCAGGGGAGTGGGCAGCGCATCGCAGGTCGTGAACGAAAGTGAGAACGAATCGGCGGCAGGATTCGCGTGCGGGTCGTGTACGTCGTATCCGCCGAACGGAATCAGCCCGCGCCTCACTCGAGTGTCCGATTCTCCTGAATCGGACACATAAGTAGTGCTGAGGGTACCGGGAATGTCCGATTCACCCGAATCGGACGAACTGGCGTCGTTGTCACCGTCGCCACCATCGCTGTTGCCGTCACCGGCGTTCCCGCCCGTCTCCAGCTTCGTGATCAGCTCCTTCACCGTCGCTGCCGACGAGTCGAGTTTCTTCGCGATCGCGCCGAGCGTGGAACGGATGGATGTCACATTCGTCCCCACATCGCCCGTCACATCGTCCAGATCGTCGGCGGTGCCGCTCAGCTGGGTGATCATGCTGTCGGTTTGGGAGATCAGCGTGCTGACTGTGGAGGCGAGCGCGTCGATTTTCGGCTTGACGTTCGTGGCGTAATCGTCGCGCACATTGCTGATCGACTGCTTCGCGGAGGTGATGCGGTTCAGGATCTCCTTGCGGGAGCGTTCCGCGGCTGCGGTATCCTGCGTGACCTGCGTGGAAGCGTCTTTCAGCTGCTGCGCGAGCTTCTGCGAATCGCCTTTGGCGGCTTCCAGCAGCGTGATCTCCCGGTCGATGGCTTCCAGCAGCGCCTGTTTCGCGGAATCACTGTCCGGTAGTTGTTCCACCGATTCGTGCATGTGGTTGAGGCTTGTGATGTACGTGTCGTACAGCGATTCGCTGCTGGAGACTTGTTCGCTCAACGTTGTCAACTGGCTGGCCGCGGTGTCTGAGTCCTTGCCGATCGCGTCGAACGCCTCGTTCACCTTGGCAGCTACTTGGTCGAACGCGCCTGACACCTGGTCGAGCGCGGTGTTCACTGAGGAGGTGACGTTCACACCTGCCGAAGTGAACGACGTGGCACCTGATTTGCCTTGCTTCAACGCGTTCTGGGCCTGTTTGCCCGCCTTGGTCGCCGAGGCGAGCAGTTTGCCCGTGGAATCCACGATGTCGTTCGCCGAGCCGAGCAGCTGCGAATACGACGTTACCTGCTGCGATGCGCCGCTCAGCGTATCCGCCATGGTGGTGAGATTGCCGTTGAGGTTGCGCATGTATTCGGCCATTTGCGGGCTTTGCGAATAGTGTAGGATGCTTGCGGCCAGGTCGAGTCCGACTTGCGCGATCGTTTTGGCGAAGGTTTTGTCGATTGTGTTGACCACGGTTGTCGCGCCCTGATCGGTGATATGCGGGGCGATCGGGTTGATTTTCTCGTTCAGATAGTACTTGAGCTGCGCGTGTTTGATGTCGGGGAGAACAGCGTCATCATGTCGGCGCTGAAACCTTTCGGAATTACGATCGCCGCATAGTATTCGCCGGATTTCACCCCGTCGATTGCCTTGTCGCTTTTCACGAACTGCCAGTCCAGCTGGTCGTTGGCGTGCAGTGTGCTGATGATGGTTTCGCCCACGTTGACGCGCACCGGTATGAGATCCGACTTGTAACCCTTGTCGTTATTGGCCACGGCGACCTTCAATGCCTTGGTGTTGCCGTAGGGGTCCCAGCTGGCCGCGATGTTGAACCAGGCGTACAGCGCCGGCACCACCACCAGACCCATCGAGACGATCACGGCGATCACGTTGCGGGTGGCGTGACACATGTCCCGCTTGAAGATGCCCCAGATCATTTTCACTGTTCGTTCCCCTCCTCACGCAGACTCCTGCCAGCATTTCCGTCCGTGTTTCCAGCCGCATGTTCAGCCGCATGTCCGTCCGAACCACCATGCGCAGCCTCATACAGCCTCGTACGTACGGCATGCATCGGCTTGTAATGCATGCCCGGCCGGAACAGCAGGTTCTCGTGCAGGATCGCGCTGCGGAACTCTTCCGCACTCATCGCTTCCTCGCCCAGATAATTCGCATACCGTTCGCGCAGATACTCCACCACGATGAGATACGTGTCGATGGCGATGATCGAAATGATCCAACCGAGCAGCATGGCGAGCTTCATGCGCGTGATGAATAGCAACAGCAGGAACACGAACGGCAGTACCGCCAGCGCGAGGAATCCCCAGCGCACCAGGCGCGGGTACAGGCGGAAGAAATGAATCGCCCGTCTGCGGGCGAGTTCGGGGAACTCCTCGGCGATCTGCTGCGCGGTCTCGGTGAGCCGCAACGGTTCCACCGTGCCTTCGTTATGTTCGGTGATCATCAGATCAGTGTCCGCCAGACGGTTATCGAACAGGCGGTTGAGGTTCAACGCCAGCTTGCGGACGACCAAGCCGATGAACAGCGCCACAGGCAGATACCAGAACAGCGAGAGCATGTCGATCCAATAATGGTTGGCATACATGCCGCCGATCGGCCCGCGCATCGCGTTGATGCCGTAGGTGAATGGTAGGAACGGTTTCAGACGGCGGAAGAATTCCGGCATCATCTCGATGGGGTAGAGGCCTGCCGCGCCCGGAATCTGGATGATCACCAGAATCACGGCGACGGCCTTGCCGATATGCCGGAACGCCACGGCGAGCGCGTAAATGATGTTCACGTAGACGAACGAGGCGAAAATGCCGGCGAGGATGAACAGGAACGGATGCTCGCATTGGATGCCCAGCGCGAGATCGCCGATCGTGGCGATGATCGCCTGCAGGAATCCGACCGTGACGAACAGCAGCCAACGGCCCATATAGCCTTGGCGTGGCGTGTACATGCGGATCTTCTCATCGCGGTCCACTTCAAGCTTGTAGATCGCGACGAGCACGAATCCGCCGACCCACAGCGCAAGATTCGTGTAGAACGGCGTGACCGCGGAACCATAGTTTTTGACCGGGTAGAGGACCTGTTCGTCCAAATGCACCGGCTCGCCCACGAACGAGCCGACCTCGCTCGCGTCAAGTCCGAGCGCTTGGGAAAGCTGCTGGAACATCGCCGAACTGCTCAACGCGGCCACATCGGTGCGCGTGGTGTTGAGCTGTTTGGCGAGATTGGCGAGCTGCGTCTGCGTGCCAGCAATGGTGGCGTTCGTCTGGGTAACGGTGCGCGACAACTGGTCGAGCAGCCCGTTGCCCTGTTCCAGTGTGCTTTGCAGCGTGGTAAGCGTGCCGGACAGCGACCCATTGGCCAGGCTGAGTGTATCGAGCCCGGTGTTGAGATTCGGCATGACCGTGCCGGTGATGGTCGTGCGTGCGCTCGCCATCGACGCCGTGCCGTTCTTCGCCAACGTGGTGACATCGTCGTTGAACCCGTTCGCGGTGTTCTTCCCCGCGTTGATCGCAGCCGTGGTGTCCTGATCGAAGGCGTCGATGCGCTGCTGCTGGAACGTCAGCTGTTTGCGGGCTTCGGCGAGCTGCGCGGAAAGATCCTTATACGTTTGGCTGTTCGGATCCAGCTGGCTGGCCTGCAACGCCTTCTCCACGCCGTCGAGCACATTGCCGGTGGTGGTGTTGACATGATGCATGGTGCTGGACACTTGGTCGAGCGCGTCCTGCGTGGTGTTCAGTCCGCTGAGCACGGTGCCGGTGGCATTGCTCACGTTGACCTGCAGACCGGACAGTTGCGTGCTGCCGTTGTCGAGCGCTCCGACCAGCGTGTTCGAGAATCGTTCGGTTTGTGTGCGCGTCTCGCTCAGCAAGTCGGACGCCTTGCCGACGGTGTCAAGCGAGTTGGTGATTCCCGAGGCGAGCGCGATGTTGGACTGTTTGGCCGAATCGATGGTGGTGAGGGCCTTGTCGAGCGTGGAACGCGTGCCGCGCAGCTGCTGTTGGACGGTTTCGAGCTGGTTGATGGTGTCGGTCAGATCGTTGATGACGTCGCTTTGCGCGTTTTTCATGCTGCCGGTGGTTTCTCCCGCTGCCTCCTTCACTTCCTTCGCCACGGCGTCGGCCACGCTGGAAACGAAAGTGGTGTTGATCTGCTCGTCGATCGTGGTCGCACCCGTATCGGTGATTTTCGGCGCGATCGCGTTCAGCTTTTCGTTGATGTAGTACGTGATCGACGGTCGGTCGCCTTTACCAGTGACGGTGCCGATGAGTCTGGAGCTGAAGTCTTCCGGCAGTACGATCGCCGCATAGTATTTGCCGGATTCCACGCCTTCGATGGCTTGCTGCTCGGGAACGAAACGCCAGCCGAGCTGATGGTTCTTCTTAAGCTGGTTGACGGTTTGCTGGCCAGCGTCGAGATGACCGACCAGCGTGGAGGTTGTGCCCTTGTCCTCGTTCGCCACAGCGACCTGGATGTTGCCCGTGTTCGCGTACGGGTCCCAGTTGGCGAGGATGTTGCACCATGCGTACAGTGATGGATGATGGCCACACCCAGCGTGACGACGAGCGCCACTGGTTCTTCAGAATGCGTTTCACGTCTCGAAGGAAGATGGCGAAAACCTGGTGCATCAAGCCTCCTCGCGGGTATTGGTCGCAACATCTACGTGCGGCGGCATGCCCGTGCGGGAATACCCGGTTGGGCTCTTCGTCGCGCGATCCGGTGGATATTCTATGACTTCCGATGGAACGACCGCAATGGTTTCGCCCTGTTTAATGGTCGGTCCCGCAAATGTCGGGATATGAGACGAAAACGCTCGGCATATGGCCCTAGTGGGGCGGGCGACCTGGATATGGAGCGGACGGTCGGGAAAACGGAAAGGAAAGATGGCGAATGTTGTCACATGATAAGTGGGATAGGGTCGGGCGATAATGGAGGCATGACTATTGCAACGCCGGAACGTTATGCGCAAATGCTGGACGCCGCACGCCGCGGCGGTTACGCCTATCCCGCGATCAATGTGACCAGCACACAGACCCTGAACGCCGCACTCCAGGGTTTCGCCGAGGCGGAATCCGATGGCATCATCCAGGTCTCCGTAGGCGGCGCCGCCTACTTCTCCGGGCAACGCGTCAACGACCGCGTCACCGGCTCGCTTGCCTTCGCAGCCTTCGCGCACGAAGTCGCGGCGAAATACCCCAACATCACCATCGCCCTGCACAACCGACCACTGCGCCAAACAGTATTTGGACGAATGGGTGCGCCTCTTGCTCGACCATGAAGTGAACAGGTGAAGCACGGTCAGGAACCGACCTTCCAGTCACACATGTGGGACGGTTCCACAGTGCCGCTGGGTGAAAACCTCGACATCGCAGAAGAACTGCTCGACAAATCCCAAGCCGCGCACACCGTGCTGGAAATCGAAATCGGCGCGGTCGGCGGCGAAGAAGACGGGCACAGCGCCGAAATCAACGACAAACTGTATTCCACGCCCGCGCAAGGCATCGCCGTCGCGCAACGACTCGGCCTTGGCGAGCGCGGACGCTACATGGCCGCCTTCACCTTCGGCAACGTGCACGGCGCATACAAACCGGGCGTGGTGAAACTGCGCCCCGAACTGCTCGACGAAATCCAGACCACGGTCGCGCTCGCGATTAAGGCCGGCGAAATGCCCGACCCCGCGCACTCGCTGGATGTCGCTCCCGGTAAGCCGTTCGCCCTGGTGTTCCACGGCGGTTCCGGCTCCGCGCCGGAGGAGATCGCGCAGGCCGTGAGCTACGGCGTGGTGAAGATGAACATCGACACCGATACGCAGTACGCATTCAGCCGTGCGGTGGCCGGTCACATGTTCTCCAACTATGATTCGGTGCTCAAAATCGATGGCGAGGTGGGCAACAAGAAGATGTACGACCCGCGTTCGTGGGGGGCGCGAAGCGGAAAGCGCCATGGCCGCACGCGTGGTGGAGGCTTGCAGGCAGCTTGGCAGCGCGGGCAAGGCGTTGAAGTAGTGTGATGCCGCACGCGCCGCGTAATGCATGCGGCGTGTGGCGGCACGGTGGGTGTGTCGCGTTGTATGAGACGAAAACGATGGAACTGACTAGTTTCAACGGCCGATCGGTGCATATCCGGCAGATATCCGGTAGAGGGCGCAGGATAGTCTTTGTAAGGCCTTGGTAAGGCTTTGAGGCGAAATCGCATACGCGCGGAGGTGCAACAACATGCCTGGAATTGTTTTGATCGTGCCAGTGGGGAGACGAAGGCAAGGGTGAAGGCGACCGACCTGATGGCACGAAGGTGACCTATGTTGCCCGCTTCAACGGCGGCAACAAGTGCGGGCCATACCGTGGTGGTCGGCGACGAACCGTATGCGCTGCACCTGCTGCCCTCCGGCATCATCAGCCCGACCGCGACTCCGGTTATCGGCAACGGTGTTGTTGTTGATCCTGAAGTGCTTTTCGAAGAGATCGACGGCTTGGAAAGCCGCGGTGTGGACTGCTCCCGACTGCTGGTGAGTGAGGGTGCGCACATTATTGCGCCGTATCATCGTGTGCTTGATAAGGTGACGGAACGTTTCCTGGGTAAGCACAAGATCGGTACCACCGGTCGCGGCATTGGGCCTGCGTATGCCGATAAGATTAATCGCGTGGGCATCCGCGTGCACGACCTGTTCAATGCTGAGCATTTGCACGACAAGGTCGAAGCAAGCCTGCATCAGAAGAACCAGATGCTGGTGAAGCTGTACAATCGTCGTCCGATTGATGTGAACGAAACCACGGATGAGCTGCTTCGTCTTGGCGAGCGCCTGAAGCCGTATGTTGCCAATACTTCGCTGGTGTTGAACAAGGCGCTTGATGAGGGTAAGACCGTGCTGTTCGAGGGTGGTCAGGCGACCATGCTTGATGTGGATCATGGTACGTATCCGTTTGTCACGTCCTCCAACCCGACTGCCGGTGGCGCATGCACCGGTACCGGTGTCGGCCCGACCAAGATCACCCGCGTGATCGGCGTTTCCAAAGCGTACGTGACCCGCGTGGGCGAAGGACCGTTCCCGACCGAGCTGTTCGGCGAGGAAGGCGAATGGCTGCGAGCCCAGGGCCACGAGTACGGCGTGACCACCGGCCGTCCGCGTCGTTGTGGCTGGTTCGATGCGGTCGTCAATCGTTATGCGGCTCAGGTCAACGGCCTGACCGACATCGTGCTCACCAAGCTCGACGTGCTTACCGGCCTGAAGGAAATCCCATTGTGCGTGGCCTATGATGTCAACGGCGAACGCCGCGACGATATGCCTACTGATCAGTCCGAATTCGCGGTAGCGAAGCCGATCTACGAATCCATGCCGGGTTGGGACGAGGATATTTCCCAAATCCACGACTTCAATGATCTGCCGAAGACCTGTCAGGATTACGTCAAGCGTCTTGAGGAACTGTCCGGCTGCCGTATCTCCGTGATCGGCACCGGCCCGCAGCGCGACCATATCATCCAGATCAATTCGCTGGTCGACTGACCGTCGGCAACGAGTTTCCCGGCTTGACTGGCAACGACGCGGCACATGATATCTGCCGGCTGATTCCGCGATTCGACCACTTGAAGTGGAAGATGGCGGCGGCCGGCATAGTCATTGGTCTGGTTTCAGGATTGCTGGTCGTTGTATACCGTCTCGGCATCGAATACGGCACGGATGCGTCCCGCTGGATATATGCGCGGATTCGCGAGACCCCGTGGCTGATTGCGCCGTGGGCGGTTGCCGCGGTGGCGGCCGCGCTGGCGATCGCGTGGATGGTCGGCAAGGAGCCGATGGCCGGTGGCAGCGGCATCCCGCAGACCAACGGCGTGGTGATATGCGGCTTGAAGATGCGTTGGCAGACGATTCTGCCAGTCCGTTTCGTCGGTGGACTGTTGGGCGCGTTGTTTGGTCTGTCGCTCGGCCGTGAGGGGCCGTCCATTCAGATTGGTGCGTCGGGAGCGCAGTGTGTGTCCCACCGTTTGCGAGGCCGCCGCCGTGAGGACATGCAGGAGCATTATCTGGTCACCGCCGGTGCCGCGGCCGGCTTGTCCGCCGCGTTCAGCGCGCCGCTGTCCGGCATGATGTTCGCTTTGGAAGGGGTGCATCGGAGTTTTTCCCCTGCGATTCTGATGGGTGCCACTGCCGCATCGCTGACCGCCGATTTCGTCTCGAAATACTGTTTCGGTCTGCGTCCGGTTTTGGATTTCGGTGATATCGGTCAGCTGTCGTTGGAAGAGTATGTGTGGCTGATTCCGTTGGGATTGGTGGCCGGTTTGGTTGGTTCGCTGATGAACCGCTCGTTGCTTGGCTTCCAGACGCTGTACGGCAAACTGCCGGCATGGAGCCGCCCGATGATTGCGATTGCGATCGCGTTGCCTGTCGGCATCTGGTTGCCCGACGTGCTCGGCGGCGGCTCGAATCTGATTGATACCGCCGAACATGCGCGCGTCGGCTTGGGAATGCTGTGTCTGCTGTTCGTGGCGAAGATGCTGTTCACATCCACGAGTTTCGGCTCAGGTGCGCCTGGCGGTATTTTCATGCCGATTCTTGCGGTCGGTTCGTTGGCCGGCGGCATCTGCGGTGAAGTGTTGCATCGAATCGGTGATCTGCCATCCGACGCAGTGGCGGTGTTTGCGGTGTGCGCGATGACGGGCACGCTCGCCGCGTCCGTGAAAACGCCGATCACGTCGATTCTGTTGGCTGTGGAGATGTCTGGAACGTTGACGCACATGCTGCCGGTCGCTGCCGTCGCTTTCATCGCGCTGTTGGTGTCCGATTTGCTGCGCACCAAACCGATCTATGGGGAGTTGCTGGAGCGGTACGTGCGTGCGCAAGGCATGCAGATGGCAATCGCAAGCCATGTGGGCAGCGGCATTATGGAACTGCCATTGGAAATGGGGGCGATTGCGGACGGCAAGCGGGTGCGTGACGTGCGTTGGCCGTCTGGGTGTCTGATCATCGGCCTGCGTCGCGGCGAAAGCGAGATCGTGCCGCGCGGTGATACACGGCTGCGTGCCGGTGACTATCTGGTGGTGCTGTTCAGTGGCGAGGAGGAGCGCGAGGTACGACCTGCGATGCGGCGGCTGTGTGATGCCCGGCTTGACTGAGCCTGGCTGAATTCGGCTGGACTCTGGATGTCCGAATCTGCGGAATCGGACATCAGGGTGCATACGTTGGCGCTCCGTGTAAACTCATATGCGTTAGGAAGGCGGCAACCGCGGCCCAGCTCGTTGTTGCACGGCCTATGAGCGGAACAACGCTGTCCGCGGGAGGCCAGTACAGGGGGAGCGCAATGGAATCGCAAGAACAATCGTCGGGAGAGTGGTGACTGTGGGTGAGGACTCGCATCCCATCACGCAGACAATCGACACTGTTGAGGTGACGCATGCTGGTGCAACCACGCCCGCCGCTAACACCATGGATCCGCCTACGATTCCCCTGGCACCGATGAAACGTATGCAGGCGCGGTTCAATCCTCTCGCCGACGGACTGATGTATGTTGTGGTGTTCGTCGGTGGATTTGTTGGAGTCGGCTGTCGGCATGCGTTGGATATGCTTCTGCCGTCGGTCAGCGGGACGCCGTTCGTTGTGGGCACGTTTGTGTCGAATATGGTCGCCTGCTTCCTGTTCGCGATGCTGACCGAATTCATGGCGACCGCTTCGTGGCTGCGTCGCCGGGTGCGGCAGGTTGTCAGCCGTGGTGTTGGGCTTGGCTTGCTCGGTGGGCTTTCGACGATGTCCGGCGTGATGCTGGAAACGATGGAAGGTCTGCACGAGCGGCATATCGCCAGTGCGCTTGGCTATCTTGCGGGAAATTTTGCAGGCGGTTTGCTCACTGCCGCCGCCGGCGTGGTTCTGATGCAGGCACTGCTGTCACGGAGTACTCGAAAGCGGGTTCGGGGTGCGTTTTCAGCTGTTTCCGTGTCCGATTCTGCCGAATCGGACACGCAGGGCGTACGCATGTGAAAGTGGCCGACGTGGCGCGTTCTGCCGCGCAGGCCGCAATGGAAGCCGCGCAGGCGGCGCAGCAGGCCGCGCAGGCGGCCCAGCAGATTGCACAGACGGGACAGGTTCCGCGAGTCGAAACACCAACCGTGCCGCCGACCGCCAGCCAGACTATGCAGACGAGCCGCGTTCCGCAGATTCCTCCGCTGGCCGTTCCTCAGCTGGCACAGCCATCGCAGCCGTTGCTGCGCGAGCAGGATACTTCAGACTTGGGGCAGCTGCCCGAGCCGATTCAGCAGTCGCAACCAATCCAGCAGCCCCAGCAGCCGGCTAACCCGCTTCCGCCCAGCTTCGAGCCCAAACCGATCACTGCGGAGATTTCGCTTATCGCCGACCCGGCTACCGGGGAGGTGCGCTGATGATGTGGATGATCTGTCTGTTCGGCGGTCTGGGCGCCATGGCCCGTTACGTGCTCGACGTGTCAATTCAACGAGGCTGGAATCGCGAGAATCGGAGAACGAACCGCAACTTCCCGCTATCCACGCTCGTCATCAACGGCGTCGCCTCGCTATGCGCGGGCATCGCATGATGTCCTACTATTCGCAATCGGTGGATATGGACACGGTCATGATGTTCGTTGTCGGATTTCTCGGTGGTTTCTCAACATTCTCCACGGCGCTCAACGAAGTGGTTTCATTGATTCGCCAGCGTCGTTTTACGCTGGCTCTGGGCTATGGAATAGCAACCGTCGCGGTGCCTCTCATTTGCGTGGCCACCGGTTTCGGCATTGCGCTGCTCGCCAATCCGGCGTAATTTTCACGTTACACGGACGGTCGCTGAGTAACATGAAAGAAATCTGAGCGCAACCGACATCAAGGCCGCCAGTCCGGATGCAACGCTGGTGATTGCATTCGACCAGACCAAGCCGCTGCTGAAGGATGGCAAGGATATCCAGTACCAGGGCCAGACCGGTATCGGGCCGTTCAATAAGAACAATGATCCGAGTTCTGCGAATATCGGCGCCTACACCTTCGACAAAGACAACAAGCCGGTCTTCGACCACACCCAGTCCGGCGACGTTCCGACCGACTGACCGCAATGTAGGTCATCATCAATACAAGAAGACGGCGCAAAGTGAGCGTGGATATCGCAAGCTTTGTGCCGTTTCTTTTGTTGTGCTGTGCTGCCGTTTTCCGTGTCGTGGGCAGCATACGAAAATCAATATTGAAAATCAAGTAGAGGGGTAACCCCGTCAAATGATATGCACACCGGACTGTCGAACAGGTTCGAGAGAATGTGAAAATAAGTATAATATCTCGCGAGAGGCGCGCAGTAAGCGCGTGAGAATACAACGATAGAACAGTGATAACGGGGAAGGTGCGATCATGGTCGGCATGCGCGATGTGGCGAAGAAGGCCGGGGTGTCTCTGAGCACCGTCTCGCTGGTGGTGAACGGCAACGGGTATGTATCCAACGATATGCGCGACCGCGTGCGTAAGGCCATGCAGGCCCTCAATTATGTGCCGAACGAGCTTGCCCGCAACCTGTATCATGATCGTACGAATCTGGTCGGCGTCATCGTGCCCACCATCCGCCACCCGTTCTTCGCAACGTTTACTGCACATCTGCAGCATGCGCTCGCCGCGCAAGGATTACGCACTATGCTGTGCTCTACCGCAGATGAGGCGGACGGTGAAATCCAGTATGTCGACATGTTGCGTCGGCATATGATGGACGGCATCGTCATGTGTGCGCACACTTCGCATCCCGGCGATTATTGGACGTCGATTCACCGCCCGATCGTCGCGTTCGACCGTGTGCTTGGAGATGGTATTTCGTCGATCGGATCCGACCACGAGCAGGGTGGGCGACTGATTGCGCAGATGCTGATCCGCAATGGTGCCAAACATGTGGTGATGATTGGCGGTCCGCGAGATCAATTCTTCGATTTGGCTACGCGCGGAGAAGTTGAGGAAGGATCGTTCGATTTGGGAAAGACCACGTTCCCGACGGTGCGCTACTACCTCACGTTGGAACAGGAATTGACCTCCGCGGGCGTGAAGTATGAGTATATCGAGGCCGGTGAGGTGATGGATTTCGCCGGCTATCATCGTGCGGTCAGCCGTGCGCTTGATGGGGTGGCGACCGACGGCGTCGATGCCGTGGTCAGTTCCGATATCGGTGCGTCGTTCTGCGTGCGCGAAGCTTGAGCCGCGGAATTTCGATTCCTGACGAGCTGCAGATCGTTGCCTACGATGGCACATATTTGACCGATTTGGCCGGCATGAAACTGACCGCGGTCGCGCAGGATTTCTCGGCGATCGCACAATCGGCGGCCGACCATATCGTGCAGGCGATTGCCAATGAGGAAGTGGCTGCGGCTAACGCTTCACGCAAGAACATCCCCAAGCCGTTCGAGCCGAACGTGCTTATTCCCATGACGCTGGTGCCAGGCGATACCACGCGTTGATGCTGCGCGTTGGAACGCTGGGTTGGGGTCGGACAGTCTGGGCTGCATAGAACACCGCATCAAACCGGTTCGACACGCGCATTCCGCTGTGTGACTGGACATTGACGCCCCTCTCGAGGTAATATCGAACCGGTTCGATACATACGTGAGTATGCAAATACGTAAACAACAAACAGGCAGACGCGCACACATTGCACCCGCACCCATGAACCAAGGGAGGTCCCATGAAAAACAAAGTGCAGCTCATCACCTACGCCGATCGCCTCGGCGACGGCACCCTCAGCTCGATGACCGACATCCTGCGCACCCGTTTCGACGGCGTGTATGACGGCGTGCATATCCTGCCGTTCTTCACTCCATTCGACGGCGCGGATGCAGGCTTCGATCCCATCGACCACACCAAGGTCGACCCGCGCCTCGGCGGCTGGGACGATGTCGCCGAACTTTCCAAGACCCACGGCATCATGGTCGACGCCATCGTCAACCACATGAGCTGGGAATCCAAGCAGTTCCAAGACGTGCTTGAAAAGGGCGAGGAATCCGAGTATTACCCGATGTTCCTGACCATGAGTTCCGTCTTTCCGAACGCGCGACCGAAGAGGATCTGGCCGGCATCTACCGTCCGCGCCCGGGTCTGCCGTTCACCCACTACAAGTTCGCGGGCAAGACTCGCCTGGTCTGGGTCAGCTTCACCCCGCAGCAGGTCGATATCGACACGGATTCCGACAAAGGCTGGGAATACCTGATGTCGATTTTCGACCAGATGGCCGCATCCCACGTCAGCTACATTCGTCTTGACGCCGTCGGCTACGGTGCCAAGGAAGCCGGTACCAGCTGCTTCATGACGCCGAAAACGTTCAAGCTCATCTCCCGCCTGCGCGAGGAGGGCGTCAAGCGCGGCTTGGAAATCCTCATCGAAGTGCATTCCTACTACAAGAAGCAGGTCGAGATCGCGTCGAAGGTCGATCGCGTCTACGATTTCGCCCTTCCGCCGCTGCTGCTGCATTCGCTGAATACCGGTCATGTCGAGCCGGTCGCGCATTGGACCGACATCCGTCCGAACAATGCCGTCACCGTACTTGACACGCATGATGGCATCGGCGTGATCGACATCGGTTCCGATCAGCTGGACCGTTCGCTCAAGGGGCTCGTGCCGGATGAGGATGTCGACAATCTCGTCAACGCCATTCATGCGAACACTCACGGCGAATCGCAGGCCGCTACCGGTGCCGCCGCATCCAATCTTGACCTGTATCAGGTCAACAGCACTTACTATTCGGCGCTGGGATGCAACGATCAGCACTATATTGCGGCTCGCGCGGTGCAGTTCTTCCTGCCGGGCGTTCCGCAGGTCTACTATGTCGGCGCGCTTGCCGGCAAGAACGACATGGAGCTGCTGCGCAAGACCAATAATGGCCGCGATATCAATCGCCATTACTATTCCACGGCTGAGATCGAGAGAATCTGCAGCGTCCGGTGGTGAAGGCACTGAACGCGCTTGCCAAGTTCCGCAACGAGCTTGATGCGTTCGACGGCACTTTCTCGTACAGCGCCGACGGCGACACGTCCATCAGCTTCATGTGGAAGGGTGCAACTACCGAGCTACGCTCACGTTCGAACCGGGTCGCGGTCTTGGTGTGGAGAACACCGCGTCCGTCGCCACGCTCGAATGGCGTGATGCCGCCGGTGAGCACCGCACGGACGATCTGATCGCCAATCCGCCGGTCGCGGCCTGATTCAGCCTCGCCTGATCCGGTCGCTGCCTGACCGCGCATAAATCCATAAATCTGTAATCGTCCTTCCTGTCACCTCTCCTTCAGGAAGGACGATTCGCATTTTCGTTTTTTCGAGCAATCGTCTTATCGGGAAACAATTTTCCCGGGAATCAGCTGAAATCCCAGCAAAAACGGGTAAGGTGAGCTTATGTCAAAGATGTCAAAGCTTTTCGATCAAGACAACATGTTTTTCGCCATTATGGGCGTGCTGTTCGATCTGATTATTCTCAACGTGCTCACGCTGTTGTGCTGCCTGCCGATCGTCACGGCCGGCGCATCGTTCACTGCGATGCACAGTGTGCTCTGGCGCATGGTCCGCCATGAGGAAACGTATGTGGCGCGCCAGTTTTTCGACTCGTTCAAGCGCAATCTCAAGCAGTCGCTGCTGCCGTGGCTTGCGTTCCTGCTGGCGGCGATTGTGCTGGTGGTCGACGGCATGCTCGCCCGGTCCATGGGGTCGATGCGCGGGCCGCTGATGGCGTGCGTCGCGTTCATGGGATTGGTGATTATTGCGATTGCGCAGTACTTCTTCCCGCTGCTTTCTCGCTATGAGAATCCGACTTCCGAAACGTTGAAGAATGCGACGAAACTTGCGCTCGGCTTTTTCCCACGCACCTTGTGCATGCTGGTGATTTTGGCCGCGTTCGCCGTGCTGTATGCGCAGTTTTTCATATATATGATTCCGCTGCTGATTTTGATGGGCGTCACGTTGCCGCAATACTGTTGCGCGTGGATCTACAACTGGATTTTCCGCCGTATCGACGGTGAGATCGACGCCAAGGGGCGCAAGGTAGCGCAGTCCTGAAATTGTTTGCTCGTAAAGGCGTTCCGCAGATTGCAAGTTCCGCGGAACGGCCTTTACGCGTTTTCGTCGCCTTGAGTGTCCGATTCTGGAGAATCGGACAACTGGAACGTACTTTTGGGTGCGTGAATGTCCGTTTCTCCCGAATCGGACAACTACAGGTCAAAGTGGGGTGCTTGAATGACCGATTCTGGAGAATCGGACAACCGTGGGTCTGTTTTGGTGTTCCGGTTATCCGTTTCTGGTGAATCGGACAACCGGAACATGTTTTGAGGCGCTGGATGTCCGATTCTTCAGAATCGGACACGCTGGGGCGGGAGTTAGGCAGGGAGGATGGTGGCGGCTGCGGGCTGGGACGTGCAGTTGGGTGCCGTCGAAGCGTGCGGGGTTGCCGATGCTCAGCAGTACTGTTTTCTCCGCTGGTTCTTGCGATATTTCCTGCGCTAAGCCGCCAGACAGCAGTTTCACATAGTCGCTCGGCAGTGTGCAGCTTGCGTCGGTGTTTGACGGATTGATGGCGACGACGATGCGCTCGCCACCTGCTTCGCGATTAATCTTGCTGCAGGTTTCACAAGGTGTTTCACAGCTGGTTTCGTGTGCTGTTCCGCTGCGTTCGCCGTCAGTTGCGTCGCGTTCGGCTTCGCCGGCCTCGGAGTTTCTCGCGTACACCAGCGGATACGCGTGATCTTCCGCGTAGAGGAACTCGATGCCTCCGTCGGCCTGCAGTGCGGGATGTGCCAGGCGTAGCGTGTTCAGTGCGCGTACGGTTTCCAGCAGCGAGTCGCTGCGTCCGGTCTGCGAAGCCACGTTCGGGCGCTCGCTGTCGGCATCGATCGGCAGATACAGATCATCGGGCCGGGCTGCGGAGAATCCTGCGTTGGTTGCGCAGCTCCATTGCATTGGTGTGCGCGATCCGGTGCGCTCGTATCCGCCTTCCTTGGATTTGAGCCCGTGCATGTAGCGCATGCCGATTTCGTCGCCGTAGTAGATGAACGGGCAGCCGGGCATGGTCAGCAGGAATGTGAACGCGAGCTTCATTTCATCGGTGGTCAAGGTGTCGCGCATGCGGATCATGTCGTGATTGCCCGACGGAATGCAGATGTATCCAGGCGTTCCGGCGGTGCTGGCAAGCATGGCCGTATATGTGTCCGCAAACGCCTTGATGTCGCCGCTCGCATTGCCGACATTGTCGTTATTGCAATTTGGATTGTCTCCGTCGACGACTGAATTGCCGTTGCTGTCGCACCCGCTGCTGCCCGCGCGTCGCATTCGCTGCGTTCGCCGTCGTGTTCCGTTTCGGCAGTTTCGGCGCTGCCCGTAGCTTCGGAAGATCCGGCCGAAAAATACGGATTCTCGCGGAACAGGTCAAGATAATGCGACGGCCCGAAATGCAGCAGGAAGTCCATGTCGAATCCGGCGTGCAGCGCCTCTTCGGGGTCACCCCATTCCGATACGAGCACCGCTTCCGGGTAGGTTTCGTCCAGATGCGCTCGCACTTGCTGCCACAAGAGTTTCGTCCAATAATGGTCGGGGTCTTCCTTGACGAGGCTGCCTGCCATGTCCACGCGGAAGCCGTCCGCCCCCAGCCCGAGCCAGAAGTCCATGATGTCTTGGATGAGCAGCCGGCCCTGCACCGCTTCGGGGGAGTCGGCGGCGAACTGCCAGTCTTCGGTGACGGTGCCGAATCCGTAGTTGAGGCATGCCTGCGTGGAGAAGCAGTTCACGGCCGCCGCGTCGGGACGTTCCGCAATGCCTCCGAGGAATCCGCGGATCGATTCGTAGGGCGAGTTCAGATTCGGCGATTGCGTCATCGGTCGCCAGATGTAGCGGTCGGTCCATGCGTTGCGTTCGTCCTTGCCGGATTCAAGAAACCATGGATTGTCGACCGCGGAATGCCCGGGTACGAGGTCGAGCAGTACGTGCATGCCTAGTTCGTGCGCGCGCTCGAAGAGCCGCTGCAGGTCCGCGTTGCTGCCGTAGCGTTCCGCGGCTGTGTAGTAGTCGCGCACGTCGTAGCCGGCATCGTAGAATGACGAGTCGAAGCATGGGTTGATCCAGATCGCATTGCACCCCAGATCGCGCACGTATTGCAGTTTGTCGATGATGCCTTGGAAGTCACCGATACCGTCGCCGTTCGAGTCGTTGAATGATTGCGGATAGATTTCATAAAAGATCGCGTTGTTGAGCCAGCGTGCCATAAATCCTCCTGTTTTCGCGTCTTTGCTGTTGGTCTACCGATGTATCGCAACGTTGGAAACGTCGGTCACTGCTTTTCCGTCATTATAGCCCGTGAAGACACTTTTTAGGGGTGTATGGAATGCCAATGTTTGCAATACGTCAATCGATTGACGCGACACGCCGACGGATGGCACTGTACACAAGGTTTCTCGAACCGGTTTGACAACTCTCGAACCGGTTTGATATCCTGTATATCAAGGACGGAGAGATTCCGACAACGCGAGTCGGGGATTCACCTTCCTTTATCACCTCATTGGGCAGGGCTGCTCGGTGAATAGTGGATAGAAAGGGATTGGAAAATGAGCAAGTTCTCTTCTTGGAAGAAGGCTGGCACCGCTATTGTTGCAACGCTGATGACCGTTGGCATGCTGGGAGCATGCGGATCGTCATCCAGCTCCAGCGGCACCAAGATCACCATCTTCAACTCCAAGGTTGAAATCGAAAGCCAAATGGAAGACATGGCTGCGAAGTACTCCAAGGAAAGGCATAGACGTTGAGGTCTACTACTCCAACGACACCGTCGCAGCGCATCTCGCCACCAAGTACGCATCCAAGGATCCGTACACCATCTCCATGGTCGACGCCAAGGACATCTACTCCTTGGCTGAAGAGCACGCCGTCGATCTGTCCGACCAGGATTGGGTCAAAGACACCGACTACGCCATCAGCATTAACGGCAAGACCTACGGCTTCCCGGTTTCCGTCGAAGCCCGTGGCCTGATCTACAATGCTGACGCCATCAAGAAGGTCACCGGTAAGGAATTCAAGCCTGAGAACTACAAGACCCTTGACGAGTTCAAGGATCTCATCGACGAGCTCAAGGCCGGCGGCATGGAATCCCCGACCGGTGTCATGAAGGAAGACTGGTCCCTCGCCGGGCACCTCCTGCCGGAAGTCTACGAGGAGCAGGAAGATCCGGACGCCTTCTGCCATGAGCTCAAGGACGGCAAGGTCGACCTCAGCTCCAACGCCAAGTGGAACTCCCTGATGGACTTCTTCGACGTGATGAAAGACAACAACTACGCCAAGTCCTCCGCCATCTCCGCCGAGCGTGAGGTGACTGAGCAGAAGCTGGCCGAGGGTGAGATTGCTTCATGTTCGGCGGCAACTGGGATTGTCCGTGCTGAACCAGTACGATTACACCGAGAACATGGGTCTCATGCCGGTTCCGCAGAACACCGATGACGGCTCCAATGAGAAGCTCGTCGGCGGCGGCTCCAAGTACTTCTTCATCGACTCTTCCGACAACACCTCCGACGAGCAGCGTAAGGCCGCCAAGGACTTCCTGAACTGGCTTGCCGAAGACAAGGAAGGTCAGGAGTTCATCTCCACCGATGCCGCTCTGATCTCCCCGTTCAAGAACAACGACATCGAAGCTTCCGATCCGCTGGGCAAGTCCGTGAAGTCCTACGCTGACGCCGGCAAGCTGATCGGCAACTACAACTACCTGCCGGACCGATCACTACTCCGTGCTCGGCGCAGCCTTCCAGAAGTGGCTCGCAGGTGAAGAGGACCGTGCAGGCCTCGCCCAGGACATCCAGGACTACTGGAAGACCGCTAAGTTCACCGGCGCAACCGCCTGAACTTCCAAATAATGCACCATGATGCAGGGTCCGCCGCTTCCTTCCTGCGGCGGACCTTACATCCCCGGCACGTATGGGATCCATCATGAAACAGAATAAGCTTTCCTATAAAATCGGCCAGTTTCTGATGTTCGGTGGTCCGGCGACGATTCTTTTCTTCGCCGTGGTGATCCTACCGTTCTTCTATGGCCTCTATCTGACACTTACCAGCTGGGACGGCGTTTCGACAACGAAGCCGTTCGTCGGTCTCGAAAACTACAAGGCGGCTCTTGCCGACACCGCATATTGGCAGTCGCTTGGACGCACCTTCATCTACTCCGTCATCGCCGTCATCCTCACCAACATTGTCGCCTTTCTGCTGGCCTACCTCGTGACCAGCGGCATCAAGGGCCAGAACTTCTTCCGTGCGGGCTTCTTCATTCCGAACCTCATCGGCGGCATCGTTCTGGGCTACGTGTGGAAGTTCGTCTTCAACCGCGCATTCGTGGCCGTCGCCGAAGTGGCGACGCAAACAGACCACGCATCGCTGCTCTCCACGCCAAACGGCGCAATGTTCTGCTTGATTCTCGTTTCGGTCTGGCAGTACGCAGGCTACATGATGCTGATTTACGTGGCAGGCTTCATGAGCGTTGACCAGAGCCTGAAGGAAGCGGCCATGATCGATGGCTGCGAACAAGGGCAAGGCCATGTGCACGTGGTCATCCCGCTGATGCGCTCCTCCTTCGTGCAGTGCATCTTCCTGAGCACCACCCGTTGCTTCATGGTGTACGACCTGAACCTTTCGCTTACCAAGGGCGAACCGTTCAACCAGTCGGTGCTCGCAGCAATGCACGTCTACAACCAGGCATTCGTTTACAAGAACTATGGCACCGGTCAGGCGGAGGCGTTGGTCCTCTTCATCGTCTGCGCAGTGATCGGCATGCTGCAGGTGTACTTCGGCAAGAAGGGTGAGGTGGCAGCATAATGAAGGGTCAAACCAGCACTCGCACCAAGGTTCTGCATGCACTGATGATCGTCGTTCTGACGATTCTGCTGCTGCTGTTCATCGCACCGTTCATTCTGGTCGTGATCAACGTCTTCAAGACCAAGGCGGACATCAACACCGCTCCGCTGGCACTGATCGGCAAGCACGGGTTCACCCTGGAGAACTTCCCCAGGCAATGGACAAGATGAACTTCGTCACCGTGTTCGGCAACTCCGCGGTCATCACCATCAGCGCAACCATACTGACCATCCTGTTCTCCGCGATGTGTGCATACGTGATCGTACGCAACCCCTCGTGGAAGTTCGGCGGCATGGTGTTCGCGCTCATGGTGGCCTCCATGGTCATTCCGTTCCAGGTGCTTATGGTTCCGCTCGTCTCCGTCTACGGCGGCCTGCTTGACGTGTTGAACAGCCGTATCACGCTGATCCTCATGCACACCGGCTTCTCGGTTTCCCTGGCGGTGTTCATGTTCCACGGCGCGATCAAGACGAACATTCCGAACGAGCTTGAGGAAGCCGCCAGCATTGACGGCTGCTCCAAGTGGCGCACCTTCTGGACGATCGTGTTCCCACTGCTCAAGCCGACCGTGGCCACCGTGGCCATCATCGACGCATGGCGTTCTGGAACGACTACCTGCTGCCGTCCCTGGTCTTGGGTCGCCGCGATCTGTACACCATCCCGATCGCAACCCAGATCTTCTACGGCACATACTCCAACGACATCGGCCTGATCATGGCGGCCCTGCTGCTGGCCATGCTGCCGATCCTTATCCTGTACCTGTTCCTGCAGCGCTACATCGTCGAAGGCGTCACCTCCGGCGCAGTCAAGGGCTGATCGAACGGTACGGAATCCGCAATCATAACTGAACAGACTCACACAACCGGTCCGGATGCGAAGCGATAATCGCATCCGGGCTTTTCTTATGCGATATCGATTCTTATGCGATATCGATATTGAGATTGCCATCGCATGTTTCTGCTGTCTGACAGGACGTATTGATATGGTTGATTTCGCCGAAAGAATCGCTCGAATGCACTGGTGCAGTGCGTCCGGGCGATTTTCATATGTGCTGAATATCGTGTGACATTTCGAAACGAGCAAACGAAATAGAAGAAGAAACGAGAAGACGACAATACAAAACAGGAAAAACAGGAATAGAAACAAGAGATGACTGAAGACAATCAACATAATGCAGGTGAGCAGCAGACTCCAATGCAGCCGCAGCCGCTGCCGGGCCAGGTGTTCGTACGCCCCGGCATCGATGACCGTCCCGATTACGAAAAAACGCTGACCGAAGAGACCAAAGCGGCCCTGAAGCGCTTGGCCGTACAGCAGAATCCGCGCGTGCCCGAGGCTTCCAACGAGCGTCCGGAAGTGCAGCAGACCCTCATCAACACGGAAGGCGGCTCCCCGCTGACCGCGTTCGCCCATCTCGACGCCGCCGTGCCGAACCTCGAATCGTCGTTCCTTGACCTGCGCGATCCGATGACCGCGCCCGACGGCACCACGCCCACCAACCGCAGGTGCATCGTCTCACCGCCGGCTTCGCGCTTGGTGCGCTGCTGTTCACCGCGCCGATGGCCGCGCTCAACTCCGTGCTCATTCCGCAGACCATCAGCCGTCTTTCCGGCACCGACCGCGTCACCGATCTGGCGCTGCTCAGCGTCGTCGGCACGCTGTTGACGTTCCTGATGAACGCGTGGATTTCCGTCGATCCGACCATTCGTACTGCCGCTGGGCCGCCGCACCCCGTGATCATCGCCGGTACGGTGCTGACCGCCACGTCGGTGGCGATTCTTTCCGCATGCGATTTCATGCCGTTGGTCATCGTGTTCTGGCTGTTCACGCTGATCGGACATGCGATGGTATCGATGCCGCTGGCGGCCGCTTTCGGTGAGCGCGTGCCCGACAAGTTCCGTGATCGTGCGGACGCGTGGCGTGGCGCTGGCCAGGCGTTCGGCCAGGTGTTGGGCATTATCGCGGCCGTTTCGATTACGTGGGCTGCCGACGATTCCGGTTGGGATGGCACCACGCGTTTCGCCATGATGGTGTTTGCGTTGTGCCTGGTGGTGGCTGGTGTGGCTACGTTGCTGGTGTTGCCGTTTGAGGGTTCCAGCAGCTATTTGCCTCGTGAGGGTGTGAAGAAGGGCGATTATTTTTCGCAGTATCGTCCGCCGAAGGGCGCTCCGAAGTTCTTCATTGCGTTTGCCGCGCGCATGTTTGCCATCGCAGCCACTTCCGGCATTGCGATTTACCAGTGGTATCTTGCGCAGGATGGTTTGGGCGATGTTTCGCAGGTCACCATTGTTTGGTTTGTCCGGAGGCGGCTGCGGTTATGTCGATGATGGCCGTTGCCGCGTTCGTTGGCTCGCTGTTGGCTGCGCTGCTGCTTGGCCGCATCGCCCGCGCTTTCAAAGATTCCCGTATTCCCGCGATTGCCGCCTGCTTGTTATTTGTGGTTGCTGTGGTGCTTCCGTTGACGCCGATCGATAGTGCTATGGCGGTCGCGCTGTATGCGCTGTTTGCAGGTTTCGCGTATGTGGTGTATGACGCGTGAGCCAAGGGTTGAATCTTGCGACGTTGCCGGATATACGTTCCGTTGGTCGTTCGTTGGCTGCGTTCAGTTTGGCGAATACGTTCGGTTCGTTGATTGGCGCTGTCGTTTGCGCGATTGCGATTGCGGCGACTGGCGAGTATCTGCTGATTTTCGCTGTTGCCGCCGGTTGCATGGCTGTTGCGGGCGTGCTGACGTTGCTGCTGAAATGATTTGGATGACCTGAGATAATCCGAAAAACGAATATCAAATTCAAAATTGCGCGTCCACATAGTGAACCTTTAGTAGAAAGGATATGTGGACGCGCTTATCTTTACGGCTTAGTTCGAGCGGATAATCCGCCGAATACAAGACTTTGCGAAAGGAGGTTCGCCACGATGAACGGAATGGTTGCACGCGTACTGCTGTCCGCACGAATTATTATTCCGCTTTCGTTGGCGGACTGATTCGAGCAATGCAGCTTCAATCCCTCGCCAACGGAGGCAGGGTTTGAGGCGCGCAAAACACACACGTTGATGGCCCTGCATGCTGCGGGTCTTTTGTTGCCGCCCACAAGGCGTAAGGCAACGAAATGAAGACTGCACACAAGAGAATAGAAGA
>ENA-OQJS01000051-OQJS01000051.1-human-gut-metagenome-genome-assembly--contig:-NODE-51-length-22957-cov-1.781559_pt1 | contig 22957 bp, 30 predicted proteins | sample MGYA00242598_ERZ504764 | MGnify/ENA primary metagenome ERZ504764 (study PRJEB26092, sample SAMD00036368) | human gut metagenome | host: Homo sapiens | study: EMG produced TPA metagenomics assembly of...
TGAATTTTATGTTGTTGCTAACTTGAAAAAGAAAAGAAATCTGTTTTACACTTGTTGCAAAGTGTGAAAAATGGATGGGGTAAAATAAATAAATGTTGTAGAACTTGCATAAAATGTGCTGGTGAAAATTTGAGAATAGGGTGTTTTGCTAACAGGTCCTAAAAAACACTGGTTTAATGAGAAGTGAGTGCAAATAAAAGTGTATATTTGCACTCTATATAATAAGGAATTAATTTATGTCGTGCATTTTACATATTGAAACTTCAACGGAGGTATGTTCTGTTTCTGTAAGTCAGGATGGAACTTCTATCTTTTCGAAAGAGGACTTTAAGGGTCCGTCACATGCTGTCGTATTAGGTGTTTTTGTGGATGAGGCTTTATCTTTTATAGACAATCATGCCATACCATTGGATGCTGTAGCCGTAAGTTGTGGTCCGGGTTCGTATACAGGGCTTCGTATTGGCGTGTCTATGGCAAAAGGAATTTGTTACGGACGTAATATTCCGCTGATTGGAATTCCTACTCCGGAAGTAATGGCTGTTCCTGTTCTATTGTTCGAAGATTTGCCGGAAGATGCATTGTTGTGTCCGATGATAGATGCCCGCCGTATGGAAGTATATGCAGCTATATACGATCGTGCTTTGAATGTAAAGCGTGAAATTGGAGCTGATATTATTGATGAAAATTCCTATGCCGAGTTTTTGGCAGAACATCCGGTTTATTTCTTTGGAAACGGAGCTGCCAAGTGTCGTGAAAAAATAACTCATCCTAATGCACATTTTATCGAAAATATTCATCCGCTGGCTAAATGGATGTTCCCTCTTGCCGAAAAAGCAATGGCAAAGGAAGACTTCAAGGATGTGGCTTATTTTGAACCTTTCTATTTGAAAGAGTTTGTCGCTTCTACTCCGAAGAAACTTTTGTAAGAATCTAAAAACGAAGAATTTGCGATAATATATATGGAATATAATACCCAGCAACGAAAATTACCACTTCCTGAGTATGGAAGAAGTGTGCAAAACATGGTAGACCATGCCCTGACAATTGAAGATCGTGAAGAGCGGCAGCGATGTGCCAATACCATTGTTAATATAATGGGAGGTATGTTTCCGCATTTGCGTGATGTAGAAGATTTCAAGCATAAGCTTTGGGATCATCTGGCCATTATGGCTGATTTCAAGTTGGATATTGATTATCCGGTGGATATTGTAAAAAAAGAAAGTTTGGAAGTAAAACCTGAACAGATTCCTTATTCTCAGAATAATATCCGTTATCGTCATTATGGACGCTTTGTTCAGGATATGATTAAAATTGCGATTGATTACGAGGAAGGCGAGGAAAAGAAGCAGCTGTTGAAACTGATTGCTAATCATATGAAAAAAGATTACCAGAATTGGAATAAGGATGGTGTGGAAGATCAGAAAATTCTGGATGACTTGTGTGAACTGTCGGGAGGTAAGATTAAGTTGTCGGCAGAAGATTTTCATTTGACAGAACAGCGTACGTTTACCCCTCGTCGTCGTCAGGTAAACAATAATCAGCAAAAAAGAAAATATTAATCTTAAATAACCGGTACTATGGCATCATTTGTAATAGAAGGCGGACACAAACTGCATGGGAAAATAGTTCCTCAGGGTGCAAAAAATGAAGTGTTGCAGGTGGTTTGTGCCACATTATTGACAGACGAAGAAGTAACAATCAGTAATATTCCGAATATTCTGGATGTGAATAATTTGATTCAGTTGCTTCGTGACATGGGAGTAAAGGTTTCTAAAAAGAGTGTAGATACATATTCGTTTAAGGCGGATGATGTAAATCTTGCTTATTTGGAAAGTGAAGAGTTCCTTACTCGTTGCTCGCGTTTGCGTGGCTCTGTCATGCTGGTAGGTCCTTTGGTTGCTCGTTTTGGACAAGCTATGATAGCCAAGCCGGGAGGAGATAAAATAGGTCGCCGCCGTTTGGATACTCACTTTCTGGGAATTCAGAAACTGGGAGCTTCGTTCAACTACGATGCAGTGAATGGCGTTTTTAAAATAACTGCCAGCCACTTGAAAGGAACGTATATGTTGCTTGATGAGGCTTCTGTAACAGGTACGGCAAATATTATTATGGCGGCTGTACTGGCTGAAGGAAAAACTACGATTTATAATGCTGCATGCGAACCTTATTTGCAGCAGTTATGTAAGATGCTGAATAGCATGGGAGCCAAGATTACAGGTATTGCTTCCAATTTGCTGACTATCGAAGGTGTGAAGAGTCTCAAAGGATGTACGCACCATGTATTGCCAGATATGATTGAAGTGGGAAGCTTTATCGGAATGGCAGCCATGACATCCAGTGAGGTCACTATCAAAAATGTATCTTACGAAAATCTGGGAATCATTCCTGATAGCTTCCGCCGTTTGGGTATCCGTCTGGAACAGCGAGGTGATGATATATTTGTACCTCAACAGGATCATTATGAGATTGAATCCTTTATCGACGGATCGATTATGACAATAGCTGATGCTCCCTGGCCGGGACTGACTCCCGACTTGTTGAGTGTGATGCTCGTGGTAGCTACTCAGGCTAAAGGAAGCGTATTGATTCATCAGAAAATGTTTGAAAGCCGTCTGTTCTTTGTTCGATAAGTTGATTGACATGGGTGCACAGATCATTCTTTGTGATCCTCATCGTGCAGTTGTCATCGGACATGATCATAACTTCCGTTTAAGAGGAGGCAATATGACTTCGCCTGACATACGTGCAGGAATCGCATTGTTAATAGCTGCGCTGAGTGCAGAAGGCATCAGCCGTATTCATAATATAGAGCAGATAGACAGAGGCTATCAAAATATAGAACAGCGTTTGACAGCTTTAGGTGCTCGTATTACCCGAATAGAGTAAGTTTATGATTAAGAAAGAAGAAGTATATAAAATCGGGGTGATAAACAAACCTCACGGTATTAAAGGAGAAGTTTCTTTTACATTCAACGATGATATTTTCGATCGTGTAGAGTGCGATTATCTGGTATTGTTGCTGGATGGCATCTTGGTTCCGTTTTTTATAGAAGAATATCGTTTCCGTTCGGATGATGTAGCTTTGGTAAAATTTGAAGGAATTGAAACTGCCGAACGCGCACGGATGCTGACTAATGTGGAGGTTTATTTCCCTAAAAAATACATGGATGAGCAAGATGAAATTACTTCTTGGAATTTCTTTACGGGATTCCAGGTTGAGGATATTCATCATGGCTGTTTGGGGGAAATTGTTGCTGTTGATGATTCTACGATGAATGTTTTGTTTGTCATAGAAAAAGACGGTGACGAACTTTTGCTTCCTGCCCACGAGGAATTTATTATCGATTTGGATAGAGAGAACAGAGTTCTGAAAGTAGATATACCGGACGGATTGTTGGAATAAACATAAGATAATGAGAAAGACAAGAAAAGGTCGTAAAGCTTTTTGGCATAATATTAAGTTTAAATATAAACTGACTATTATCAATGAAAATACCTTGGAAGAGGTAGTGGGCATTCATGTGTCTAAGTTGAACGGCTTGTCTGTGCTGTTGTCAGTATGTACAGTAATTTTTCTGATAGCAGCTGCCATTATTGCTTTTACTCCGCTGCGAAACTATCTTCCCGGATATATGAACAGTGAAGTCCGTTCTCAGATCGTTGCCAATGCCTTACGGGCAGATTCGCTACAGCTGCTCTTGAACGCCAGAGCCGTTATGTGATGAATATTCAGGATATCTTGAGTGGACAAGTTAAGGCAGATACGGTTCAGTCTATTGATTCGCTGACCGATCTTCGTGCTGAAAACTGATGGAGCGTTCCAAAGAAGAAGAGGAGTTCCGTAAGCAGTATGAAGAAAAAGAAAGATATAATCTGACAGCTGTAACTGATGTGCGCGATGCTGCGGGATTGATATTTTACCGCCCGTTGCGTGGTTGTGATGTCTGTGGGATTTAGTCCGGAGAAGCGTCATTTCGGGATCGATTTGACAGCAAGTCCTAATGAAAGTATTCTTGCTACCCTCGATGGTACTGTTATCATGTCTGCTTATACGGCAGAGTGGGGGTATGTAATACAGATACAGCATCCGCAGAATTTTATTTCTGTATATAAACATTGTGGTTCACTGATGAAACACGAGGGTGAAAAAGTCAAAGGTGGAGAGGTGATTGCTTTAATAGGACAGTCGGAAACAGAAGATAATCAGCCTCATCTGCATTTTGAATTATGGCATAAGGGAAATCCTATTAATCCAGAAAAGTACGTGGTATTTTAATTATGAAGAAACAAATAGCAATATTAGGTTCTACTGGTTCTATCGGGACGCAGGCTTTACAAGTGATAGAGGAACATCCCGATTTATATGAAGCTTATGTGTTGACTGCTAATAATAAAGTCGATTTGCTTATTGAACAGGCGCGGAAGTTTCGTCCTGAAGCTGTTGTTATTGCTAACGAAGACAAATATTTGCAGCTGAAGGAAGCATTGTCTGATTTGCCTATAAAAGTCTATGCCGGAGCAGATGCTATTTGCCAGGTTGTAGAGTCACAGCCGATAGATATTGTGTTGACGGCTATGATTGGATATGCCGGATTGCGTCCGACAATGAGCGCGATTCGTGCCGGAAAGATTATTGCACTTGCAAATAAGGAAACAATGGTTGTTGCTGGTGAGCTGATCAATGCTTTGGCAAACGAGTATCATACTCCTATATTACCTGTCGATTCAGAGCATTCGGCTATATTCCAATGTCTGGAAATGAATAATCCGTTGGAAAAGATTGTTCTCACCGCTTCAGGAGGTCCGTTCCGTACGTTTACGATGGAGCAGTTGCAGACGGTCACTAAGGAACAGGCATTAAAGCATCCCAACTGGAGCATGGGAGCGAAAATCACAATCGACTCTGCTTCGATGATGAATAAGGGGTTTGAAGTAATAGAGGCAAAATGGTTGTTTGGTGTACGACCAGAACAGATAGAAGTCGTTGTTCATCCTCAATCTGTGATACATTCGATGGTTGAGTTTGAAGATGGTGCAGTGAAAGCTCAATTGGGAGTTCCTGATATGCGCCTGCCTATACAATATGCATTTTCATATCCTCAGCGCATACGTTCGTCTTTCGACCGTTTGGACTTTATGAAATGTAACAGCTTGACTTTTGAGGCTCCGGATACCAAACGCTTCCGCAATTTAGCTTTAGCTTATGAAGCTTTGCATCAGGGTGGTAATATGCCTTGCATTGTCAATGCTGCAAATGAAGTTGTTGTTGCATCGTTCTTGAAAGACCAGATATCATTCTTAGGTATGAGTGATGTAATAGAAAAAACGATGCAGCGTGTTCCTTTCATTGCTGCACCTACTTACGAAGATTATGTTTCGACTGATGCAGAAACACGTCGTATTGCAGCCGAGATGGTAATAAATGGAATGAAGTAACAGAATATATTAACATTACAAAATAGAAAAGTAGACTTTAGATGGAAACATTTTTGATTCGTGCCCTTCAGCTTATTCTCAGCTTGTCGTTGCTGGTGATTATACATGAAGGAGGACACTTTTTCTTTGCGCGTCTTTTTAAAATACGAGTAGAGAAGTTTTATATCTTTTTTGATCCTTGGTTTTCACTGTTTAAGTTTAAGCCAAAGAACAGTGATACGGAATATGGAGTAGGATGGTTGCCGCTAGGAGGATATTGCAAGATCTCGGGTATGATTGATGAATCAATGGATACCGAGCAAATGAAACAGCCTGCTCAGCCTTGGGAGTTCCGCTCCAAACCGGCATGGCAGCGGTTGTTGGTGATGGTGGGAGGTGTATTGATGAACTTCCTGCTGGCTTTGTTTATCTATTCGATGATTCTTTATACATGGGGAGATTCTTACATCGCCTTGAAAGACATGACCTATGGTATGAAGTTCAATGAAACAGCTCAGCAGATTGGATTCCGTGATGGAGATATTCTGAAGAGTGCAGACGATAAGGAACTGGTTCGCTTTGATATGGATATGCTTCGTGACATTGTAGAAGCTCGTGAAGTTACAGTACTTCGCAATGGTGAAGAGAAAAAAATTCTGATGCCTGAGTTGAGCTTGCTTGATGTTGCAAAAGAAGATCCGATGTTTGTGGCAACTTTCCGTCCGAATATAGTCGACTCTGTATTGGCTGGTGGAAGATTTGCTAAAGCGGGCATTCAGAAAGGTGATTCACTGCTTGCTTTTAATGGTACTCCATTGAATTCTTGGAATGAATTTATGGATGAAATGGGCAAGCTTCGTTCTAAGGCTGAATTAGAAAAGAAGACCTCTGCATCCTTCTCACTAGTCTATTCGCGTCAAGGTGTGAGAGATACGGTAACCGTTCAGACCAATGAACAGTTTATGGTAGATGCAGTAGGTGGACTGGTAAGCTATAAGGAAACCAATTTAAGTTACGGATTCTTCGAGTCATTCCCTGCCGGAGTAACTTTAGGAATAAACACCTTGAAAGGCTATGTAAACGATATGAAGTATGTCTTTACTAAAGAAGGTGCCAAGAGTGTAGGAGGATTCGGAACCATTGGAAGTATCTTCCCTAAGGTTTGGGATTGGCAGCGTTTTTGGGAAATGACAGCTTTCCTTTCTATTATTTTGGCGTTTATGAATATCCTGCCGATTCCGGCACTCGATGGCGGTCATGTATTGTTCTTGCTATACGAAATTATCGCTCGTCGTAAGCCAAGCGACAAATTTCTGGAGTATGCTCAGATGGTGGGAATGTTCTTGCTCTTTGCTTTACTGATTTGGGCAAACTTCAATGATGTACTGAGATTTTTATTCTGATTTATAAATAGGTAAAGGCACTGTTTATTCCGCTTTTTATCAAGAAAAACGGATATAATCAGTGCCTGAATTGTATATTGAAAGTTATGAGGAAATCAATTTTTAGTGTTTTGTTTTGGGGCGGTATGTGCCTATGTGCTACGGCGTTGTCCGCACAGGAAAGATTGCCTGAATATTTGCAGGCAGAGAAGTTTACCCAAAGTAAACTGAATACAATGCTTTTCTCGACTACGGTTGATCCGCATTGGTTTCAGCAGGGAAATAGTTTTTGGTTCGAATATAAAACCAGTGAAGGTACATTCTGGTTTGTTGTAGACCCGAATTCAAGAACAAAAAAGCAATTGTTCGATCGTGACGAACTAGCTTCTCAGTTGACAGAAATTGTACACGATCCGTTCGAGGCTCGTCATTTGCCGATTCGTAATCTGAAAGCGAAAGAAGACGGACGGACATTTACTTTCGAGGTTAAGTCTTCTCAAGAGGTAAAGCCAGCAAAAGGCGAAAAGAAGAAACTGGAGAAAAAAGTCTTTTATTTTTCGTATGACTATCCGACACGTAAACTCACTCAGCTGACAGAAGAGGCAAAAGAACCGAAAAAGCTTTCGTGGGCTTCTGTTTCTCCCGATGGAAAGACTGTTGTCTATGCTAAAGACTGCAATTTATTCCGTATGAGCATGGAAGATTACCGGAAGGCGCAGAAAGATGAAAAAGACAGCACAATTGTAGAAATTCAGTTGACAAAAGACGGAACAGAACATTTTGGCTACGGCATTCCGTACAGTATATTGAATACGGATACACTTTGTAACGGTAAACCTCGAGGTGTATGGGGATATTGGTCGCCCGATTCAAAGCATTTTGTAACTATTGTATCTGATGACCGTAAAGTCAAAGATCTTTGGGTTATCAATTCTGTTGCTCAGCCTCGTCCTACACTCGAAACTTATCGCTATCAGATGCCTGGAGAGATGGAAGCTCCCGAAGAGCATTTGTATGTATTTGATATGGTGAACAATACTCGTCAGGAAATAAAGGTGTCAGCCTGGAAAAACCAGAGCTTAGGCTTGGAAGCACGTCCGTATGAGCAAAAGCAGCGTGATGCAGAGTTTATTTCTCCTGTATGGCAGGGAGATAATACTCGTTTCTTCCTGACGCGGAGTAGCCGTGACTTGCATCGTATTGATGTCTGTACGTATACCATCGGACAGGATTCTATTGTTCCAGTTGTAAAGGAACGTATGAATACTTATCAGGAAACTCGTCCGATTTATGTATTGAATGGTGGAAAGGAGTTTGTACAGTGGAGTGAACGCGACGGATGGGCTCATCTTTATTTATATGATGATCGGGGCAATTTGAAAAATCGTATAACGAAAGGTCCCTGGCATGTAGAGCGCGTTGTGAAGATAGATGAGGCTACCCGTACTATTTATTTTGTTGCTAACGGACGTGAAAACGGAGAAAATCCATATTACGAACATTTATATAAGGTGAATGCTGATGGAAGTAGCTTGAAACAACTGACCAAAGGTGATTTCTTCCATCAGGTAGAGGTTGATGATGATGCTCGCTTCATTGTTGATAATTATTCACGGGTCAATACTGTTCCATGCGCTGATTTGATAGACCGGAATGGAAATAAGGTAATGACAATTCAGGAAAGCGATTTCTCTCAATTGAAGGCAGCTGGTTATCAGTTCCCGGAACTCTTTACAGTGAAGGCTGCCGATGGTGTGACCGACTTGTATGGAGTAATGTATAAACCTTATGATTTTGATTCGACGAAAGTATATCCTATTATCGATTATGTTTATCCGGGACCTCAGGTAGAAGCTGTTTATTATCCGTTTACTCGTATGAGTGTACGTACTGACCGTCTGGCACAGGCTGGGTTTATTGTCATTTCCGTAGGACAGAGAGGTGGACATCCCAGTCGTTCGAAATGGTATCATAACTATGGATATGGAAATATGCGTGACTATCCACTAGCTGATCATAAGGCTGCTGTGGAACAACTTGCGGCACGCTATAAGTTTATTGACATTGACCGAGTAGGTATTCATGGACATTCAGGAGGAGGCTTCATGTCGACAGCGGCTATTTGTCAGTATCCCGACTTTTATAAGGCTGCTGTTTCGTGTGCGGGAAACCATGATAACCGTATTTATAACCGTTGGTGGAGTGAAACGCATCATGGGGTGAAAGAGGAAATTTCAGAAAAGGGTGATACTACATTTGCATATAAGATTGCTACTAATCCGGAAATCGTGAAGCAATTGAAGGGACATCTTATGTTGGTACACGGAGATATTGATAATAATGTTCATCCGGCAAATACGATTCGTGTCGTTGATGCTTTGATTCGTGCTAACAAACGTTTTGATATGCTCTTGCTTCCCGGACAGCGTCACGGATTTGGAGATATGAATGAATATTTTTATTGGCGTTTGGTAGACTTTTTCTCAGAACATTTAAAAGGAAAAAGTGAAACCTCAGTTGATATTCCGCAACGGTAGACTGAATATAAAATTTAAACGATAAACATGAATGTCAAAATAGAAGAAAGTTGGCGTAAGCGTTTGCAAGAAGAATTTGATAAGCCTTATTTTCGGCAGCTGACTGATTTTGTAAGGAGCGAGTATGCACATGAGCATGTATTGCCTCACGGTTCGCAGATTTTTCATATGTTCAATGTTTGTCCGTTTGAAAAAGTAAAAGTTGTAATCTTAGGGCAGGATCCTTATCCAACCCCTGGACAATATTATGGAGTTTGTTTTTCTGTACCGGAAGGGACGGCTATTCCAGCATCGCTAATGAATATCTTTAAAGAAATTCATCAGGATTTAGGAAAGCCGATACCTGAATCCGGAAATTTAGACAGGTGGGTAGAGCAGGGAGTTTTCTCTATGAATTCTGTACTTACTGTCAGAGCGCATCACACAGGCTCTCACCGGAATAGAGGATGGGAAATCTTTACGGACGCAGTTATTAAAAAGTTAAGTGACGAACGTGAAAATTTGGTATTTATGTTGTGGGGAAGTTATGCAAAATCGAAAGCTTCTCTGATTGATGCTTCCAAGCATTGCATTTTGATGACAGTTCATCCATCTCCCCGGTCTGCTGATTATGGCTTCTTTGGCTGTAAACATTTTAGCAAGGCTAATGAATATTTGAAGAGTAAAGGGCTGAAAGAGATTGAATGGTGATGTTGCATTTTCTATCATTAAAGCTGAGTTGACTTCCCTGAAAAGTTACTAACTACGGAGATTATAATGAAAGAGCCATATCAAAAACTCCATTGCGGAGGAATGATATGGCTCTTTTTATGATAGAAAAGTAATTTTCTTGCAGTTAGATATTCATTCTCACAAAGTAGAATTTATTTCTGCTTTTTATATGAGGACTGTTAACCTTTACTCGTCTTTTATTACCCAGCGAGGATCGTGCGGGATGATAATACGCGGATTATAATGCATACCTTCTTTGTCTGGTATACGAATGTAATATACATTTTTTCCATGTACCGGAAGTGAACTGCTACGTATCCATGGATTCATATTCCTCAAAAGTGAATAAGTAATGCCTCTGCCTTTAGCAAACCGAGGTAAGTCATCTATACTTTCTTCTACTTTAATCTCGTGATATGGGATGATGGGATATAAATCACACGCACGCAGCCGGAAGCCGAATTTCTGCGGGTTGGAAAACATAATTTTTGCAGCAAGAATACGATAAACATAACGCGCTGTTTCTTCTACGAGCTGAAGATCGAGTGCATCTTCCTCATATTGGCGTTCCAGTTCGCGTGAGATACGCCCCTGTCCGGCATTATATGATGCAGCTACACTAACCCAATTGCCAAAGCGAGCGTAAGCCTGTTTCAGATATTTACATGCGGCACGCGTTGATTTCTCTACATGATAACGTTCGTCTACACTATGTCCTACTTCCAGACCAAATTCACGACCGGTTCCCGCATAAACTGCCATAACCCTGCGGCTCCGGCTCCGGAACGTGCCAATGGATTATTGTTACTTTCTATAGACATCAAGTATTTAAAGTCATCTGGAATACCATTTTCTTGAAGGATAGATTCTACAATCGGGAAGTAGCGATTGGCTCTTTTAATCATCTGTATAGAAGTGCTGTGCATATACGTAAAAGCCAAAAGCTCGCGATCAATTCGTTCTCGTCTGTCAAATCGGGTCAGATCAATATTTTCTCCACAAAACATGATGCTTTGGGGTATATCCTGACAACTATATGTCAAGGCTGTGGTCGAAAAGAATCCTTGGGCAGCAATTGGCGTGATACCTATAGGTAAACAAGTTGCCAAAAGCATAATAATTATTGAGAAACGAACAGGAGTGTGTGTTGATATGGTTAGATTCATCATGTTATATAATTTCTTATGTTGCCCCAATAGACATCTTATTCTTCAAGGGAAAAGCTTTTCAAAATATTCTCAGGTGTATTATCTTGTTTGTCTGTATAGGTTATGGATACATAGAATCCGCTACTTCCGTCTTTTGTGAGCAGATACGAATATATACATTGTTCGGTTTCACAATTGCCTTTTAATTGTGCACCGTAAAATTGAGGTAATTCAAAAGTGGTTACAGGAGTCTGGTTTGTGACTTCATCGTCGGAAGCAATGTTTTTCAATTCCTGAGATAGTTCCGAACGTTTTATGCCTTCTCCTTCCAGTAATTGCACTGTAATGTAATAAGTAGGGGTACTGATGATATATCCCTCTTCTGAATCATCCTCTACATTAAAGCCTGCGGGAGCTTTAAAACTGATCCCGTAGGCCTTCCATGTTGTCGATTGTAATGTTTGCGCATTCATTCCGAATGCAGAAAAAGCTAGAACAGCCATAGCTGTGAAGATCCTTCTTTTCATACTTTTCTTTCTGATACTACTTTTTTAGCATAAACTTCTTCCTCCTTATTAACCATTACCAGTACCTGCCCTCCTGTTCCTGAATAAGGAGAAGTAACAGCTGATAATGTTTCATCCTTCAGCATAGCTGACACTCCGGCTGATTCTAACAAACCTTTTACTAATTCTGCTTCCCAGAGGCTGCCTCTGAAAACTTCAATTAATGATCCGTACGTTTTAGTTTCCATAGCTTGTTGTTTTGGTGGTTAATAAAAAGGATTGATACTCTCTGTATGTTTATCCAAAGATAAGAAAGTTTTCGTAATATCTTCATATAAAAAACAGAAAAAGAGTACAAGTCATAGAAATAATGATATTTTTGCATGAAATCATAATGTTGTATAGTCAAATAGTCATATGAATATAGAAGCTGTTTTACACGATGTACGTAAGGCCTCATCTCGGCTGGCTTTGTTGGATGAGAAGCAAATAAATGAAATACTGCTTGCTGTAGCAGATGCAGCAATGGAGCATTGTGAAGATATCTTAAAAGCGAATGTGGAAGATTTAGGTCGTATGGATGTTGCGAATCCGAAATATGACCGTCTGAAACTGACAAAAGAACGCCTGGAGACTATTGCTGCCGATATGCGAAATGTTGCAGCTTTACCATCTCCTTTGGGACGGATCTTGGAAGAAAGTGTTCGTCCTAATGGATTACACTTAAAAAAGATAAGTGTTCCTTTCGGAGTTATCGGTATCATCTATGAAGCACGTCCTAACGTTAGCTTTGATGTATTTTCGCTTTGCTTTAAAAGTGGAAATGCTTGTGTGTTGAAAGGAGGAAGTGATGCCGATTGTTCGAATAGGGCGATTGTTAAGGTGATACATGAAGTGCTTGAACGGTTTGGTGTTGACACTCATATCGTCGAACTGCTTCCTGCTGGTCGTGAGGCTACAACCGAATTGCTTCATGCCGAAGGATTGGTCGATTTGATTATTCCTCGAGGAAGCAGTGGGCTTATTGAGTATGTACGTCGTGAGGCAACTGTTCCTGTAATAGAAACTGGAGCTGGAGTTTGTCATACTTATTTCGATGCTTCAGGTGATATAGTAAAAGGTACAGCAATTATTAATAATGCGAAAACCCGTCGGGTGAGTGTATGCAATGCACTCGACTGCTTGTTAATTCATGCTTCCCGCTTATCCGATTTGCCGGCTCTTTGTGCACCCCTGCAAAATAGCCATGTAATAATTTATGCAGATGAATTGGCTTATGAAGCTTTGTGTGGAAATTACCCTGCTGAACTGCTTTGCCGTGCTACCCCCGAAAGTTTTGGAAAAGAATTCTTGGATTATAAAATGGCTGTCCGTACAGTCGCTGATATAGATGAGGCCCTCTCGCATATTTATACATACAGTTCAAAGCATAGTGAATGTATTGTTGCAGAAGATCAGCAGGCTGCTTCTTATTTTGCCTGCATGGTAGATGCGGCCTGTGTATATACCAATGCACCAACCTCATTTACAGATGGTGCGCAGTTTGGATTAGGAGCAGAAATCGGTATAAGTACGCAAAAATTACATGCAAGAGGACCGATGGGATTGAGAGAAATAACTACCTATAAGTGGTTGATTGAAGGTAATGGACAGATACGTAAATAGAATATTTTTGCAATATTTCTGGCTGAAATACTATTTTGTTGTATTTTTATAGTATATTTGCCATGCTATTATTAATTTATATACAGTAAGTCGTATGAGAACTTATACTAATGTATTCGATCTGGGCGATTTGAAGACTGCCCTTTCTGAAGCTTTCGAAATAAAGAAAGACCGTTATAAATATGAATCACTGGGTAAACATCGTACTTGTTTGCTGATTTTCTTTAACAACAGTTTGCGTACTCGCCTTAGTACTCAAAAAGCAGCACGTAATTTAGGTATGGATGTAATTGTACTCGATGTGAACCAGGGAGCCTGGAAGCTTGAAACGGAACGTGGGGTAATAATGGATGGCGACAAGAGTGAACATCTGCTTGAAGCTATTCCTGTAATGGCATCTTATTGTGATATTATCGGTGTACGTTCATTTGCACGTTTCGAAAGCAGAGAAGACGATTATACTGAAAAAATATTGAATCAGTTTATCCAATATTCCGGTAAGCCGGTATTTTCGATGGAAGCCGCAACTGGACACCCGCTTCAGGCTTTTGCTGATTTGATAACTATTGAAGAATATAAAAAGAAGGAGCGTCCGAAAGTTGTTCTTACCTGGCTCCTCATCCTCGTGCACTGCCTCAGGCCGTTCCTAATTCATTTGCCGATTTTATGAATGAAGCTGATGTGGATTTTGTAATTACCCATCCCGAAGGATATGAGCTTGACCCGAAGTTTGTGCGTGGAGCACATGTGGAATATGATCAGATGAAAGCATTCGAAGGAGCTGACTTTATTTATGCCAAGAACTGGGCATGTCCGGGAGTAACTAATCCTGCTGATTATGGTAAGATTTTGAGTAAGGATATGAGTTGGACAGTAGATACGGCTCATATGGCTGCTACAAATAATGCTTTCTTCATGCATTGCTTGCCTGTACGTCGTAATATGATCGTGACAGATGATGTGATAGAAGCTCCTACTTCATTGGTGATTCCAGAAGCTGCTAACCGTGAAATCTCAGCAACAGTTGTATTGAAGCGTATGCTTCAAGAACTGAAATAAGGTTGCATTTATAAAATGTTGTTCCGAAACTCGAGTTTTGTAAGGGTAAATTTCGGATAGCAAGAGACTATAAAATAAGCCTGTCATTCCACAAACGGATATGGCAGGCTTATTTCATTATGGATGAAGCTTCATGTATGGATTATACATTCATCTTCATGAGAAATAGAATATTCTCCTTGATTTATTATAATTCGATATCTTTACCAGATTCTTTCCAGTTATCAAACCCTTTATCCAGGTTGTAAACTTTAAATCCTTTTTGAGTCAGTAGACGTGCTGCATTGCGGCTTCTTCTTCCACTTTTACAATATACGGCAACCGGACGCTCTTTGTCGAGAAGTTCATCTGCTTCTGCCGAAAATTTATCATCCAATACATTAATGTTCAGACTTCCGGGAATATGCCCCTGACTGTATTCGGCTACGGTACGTACGTCTACTCTCTGTATGTTTTCATCTTGTATAAGTTTTTCGAAATCATCAGAAGACAGATTCTTGAATTTGTCTTGCGCCTTTGCACTGCATGCAAATAATCCGAACAGGCAGGCACATACAAAAAACATAAAGTAAATACTCTTTATCATAGTGCTTATTGTTTGTTCTTATTGATAATCAAATTCTCGATAAGTTTCTCCTTCTTTGTATGTATTGAGGTTGAAACGGATTTTATCTCCTTTCCGTAGTAACTGGAGATAATTTTTTAGTGGAACTGACAGATATACTTGTTTGGTAAAAGCTTCGTAATCATTGTTTCTATCGTGAAATAGACGTAGATTCAGTGTTTGTGTTCCACTTTGGTCCGAGGTAATTCCTTCATCAACGAAATGGTATAAATGACTCAGCTCCTTATATTGTACAAGCAGTATCATATTCAGATATTCTCCTGATAGCCATATGCTTTGTATATCTACAGAATCTGTTTTTATATTACCTTTAAAATCGGATGCTGGAAGTGGATTTACCGACAGTACAAGTTGGCATGAATATAATTGGGCAACATTTCCCTTGCCATTTTCTTGTGTGATAGGTTCGTAAATAGATATAGTACGGTAAAGCGTATCGGCAACTAACCCTCCAAGGTCGTCGCGTTGCAATACTGAGTATATAGTCCCGTCGTCGGCTACTAGTTGTGAAATTGTTCCATCATTGTTTGTCTGTGCACCGATAAATTCAGTTACCACACTGGGATATACATAGTCTTCTTCCTTGCATCCTTCACAAAGAAAGATGCAAAAAAGAAGAGCCATTACTATCACTTGTTTCATACTTTCAGAGCTTTCTGATGGTTGAGTGCCGGGTTGGCATACATAGTCAGCATGCAACGGCGCAGGAAGGCATCATCCTTGTCAGGTAACTGAATCATATCCAATTTTTTCTGCAAGTAAGTTTCGAAGCGGACCTTATCCTCTTCCGTATATTGACCGGCAAAAGTATTTTTTCCTTCCAGCAAATCACAGGCCACATAATTTCCCGGGTATATCCGGTAATTACGGTGAATATGCAGGTCGATTAGTTCAGATATTTTTGAGAAGACTTCTGTTTTAGGCAATCCGCGTAAAGCTTCCAGCTCATCGTTGATACAAGGACCTGTCTGGAAGTGTACTTTACCTTTATAGCCGAATATACCGGTCTGCATATTGTTCAAGTCGTCTTGCTGACTTTTCTTGAAGCCTTCAATGTCTCGTTTCTGCTGCATTTCCTGGGCTTTCAGATAGTCACACGGATCGTATTCATAAGATAGACTGGTAGGAACGATATTCAGTTCTTTCAGTCTGTCTATGATATTTCCCTCACCTGCCATGGCAATCATTTTCAGTACGCTGTCTTGTGTGCGGTCGTTGGAATCTTTAGCTCTTCCTTCCCGCTGTGCAATCCATACGTTCTCCTTTTTTTCAGTCACAGCAAAATGAATATAGCGTGACATTCGGGCCGATGATTCCAGCATCTGACGCATCGATAAGGCACGTTGCACAATGAATGACTTATTTACGCGCACCAGCTTCTTGATCCATGGATAAATCAGCAGGTTGTCTCCGATAGCAATTTCCACTGTTGTAGGGAAATTATTATCTATTAGCCCGACAGACAAGAAACCAGGATCGAGTACGATATCACGATGGTTTGAAATGAACGTATAATTTCTGTGCTTGTCATCCAATGATGATGTATCCATGTCAAATCCGTCGCTGTGCTTATCTATGATTCCGTGAAGCAAGCTGTAGAAAAATGTCTTCTGTACATCCAGGTTAGTCTTGCACCGGTGCAGCTGTGCGGCAAGCATCTCGATAGGAATACCGGGAATGACATTGGTGAGCACTGCCTGGAACGAGGGGTCGGCTAGCAATTCCTCGAATACTTGTGGAAGTTCTTCGGGTGAATAGGGACGAATGTCGTCAAATTCGGCAGGTATGTTCATGTTTTCTTATTTTTTCAGTCACAATTCAAATATACGTAATTTCTCGTTATTTCTGAAACGAATCTTCGATAATATCTGTCATAACCTCTTTGATATCGATACCTGCTGCACGAACCTGCTGAGGGATGAAGCTGGTTGCTGTCATTCCAGGAGTTGTATTGATTTCCAGCATGTTGATTTTTTCTCCTTCCGTGATAATATAATCCACGCGTACGATACCTTTGCAACCCAGAATATCGTAGACTGCCGAAGTCAGTTTTTGTACACGGTCAGTCAGTTCAGGACTAAGACGTGCCGGAGTTATTTCTGTAACTTCACCGTTGTATTTGGCATTGTAATCGAAAAACTCATTTTTGCTTACCACTTCAGTAATAGGGAATACTACCGATTTATCTTTTGTCTTATAACATCCGTTGGCAAGTTCGATACCGTCCATGAAAGCCTCTATCATGACGTCGTCCGATTCGGCAAAAGCCTTTTCCAAAGCAGGCTGTATCTGTTCGGCTGTTTTTACTTTGGTCACTCCAAAGCTGGAGCCACTTGCGTTAGGTTTGATGAAGCAAGGCAAACCAATTTTTTCGATAACATCTTCATTACTTATTCCATGATGTTTATTTACCAGCATAGATTCAGCTACGCGTACACCAAATCCTTTCAGATACTGATTGAGGGTAAATTTACTGAATGTCATGGCCGATACCAGTACGTCGCACGTAGAGTAGGGGATGCCTAGCAGTTCGAAATAACCTTGGAGGATACCGTTCTCTCCCGGAGTACCGTGGATAGTAATGTATGCAAAGTCAGGTTTTACCTTCTGACCGTCGTGACTGAAGCTGAAATCATTCCTGTCAATCTGTGCACGGCTTCCGTCGGGCAACAGTGCTTCCCATTTCTCTTTGGTAAGTTCTACTATATATAAGGTGTACTTATCTTTGTCGATAAAAGAGTATATGCCTTCTGCACTGCGCATGGAGACATCATGTTCCGAAGAGTCACCTCCGGCTACAATAGCGATAATGCGTTTCATAATTTGTTTGTTATTCTTCTCTGTTACTTATATAAGTTCTCCATTTATCCAGCAGACGAGTCATGTCTTCAGGAAGTTCGGAGGTGAAAAACATCTCTTTGCCTGTGCGTGGGTGAACAAATCCCAGTGTCTTGGCATGAAGTGCCTGACGAGGACAAATGTCGAAGCAGTTGTTTACGAATTGTTTGTATTTGCTGAAATGAGTGCCTTTCAGAATCTCATGGCCACCGTAACGTTCGTCGTTGAACAATACATGTCCGATGTGCTTCATGTGTACACGGATCTGGTGGGTACGTCCGGTTTCGAGTACACATTTCACAAGTGTGACATATCCCAGACGTTCCAGTACCTGATAGTGCGTAACTGCATGTTTTCCCTGAGTCGGATCGCTCATGACAGCCATTTGCATACGGTCTTTGGGGTTACGTCCGATGTTTCCGGTAATTGTACCTTCATCTTCTTCTACGATTCCCCATACCAGGCATTATATTCACGTTTGGTCGTTTTATTGTAGAACTGCATGCCCAGACTGGTTTTGGCATCCGGAGTCTTGGCTACTACCAGAAGGCCCGAAGTATCTTTGTCGATACGGTGAACCAGTCCTACCTGCGGGTCGTTGGGGTCATAAGAGGGGACATCACGCAAATGCCAGGCAATGGCATTAACCAATGTACCGTGATAGTTTCCACACCCCGGATGAACAACCAGACCGGCAGGTTTATTGATAACCATCAGGTCATTGTCTTCGTATACAATGTCCAGCGGGATATCTTCCGAGATAATGTCGTTCTCGTAGCGCGGACGATCCATCATGACAGTCAGCACATCAAGCGGTTTTACCTTATAGCTGCTTTTTACCGGTTTTCCGTTTGCCATCACAAAGCCTGCATCTGCAGCTGTCTGAATGCGGTTGCGGGATGCATTGACAATGCGTTCGAACAAATATTTGTCGATACGTACCGGTGTCTGTCCTTTATCTACTACAACTCGGAAATGTTCGTATAATTCGGAGGTACGCTCTACCGGTTCTATATCGTCCAGAGAGTCGTCCAGTTCGTTTATATAGTCTTCTGCCATTTATTTCTTGAGCTTTTAAATCTTTACTTAGAACCAAGAATCATCTACGGTAGGAGCTTCGTCTTCAGAAGAGTTCATTTCTATCTGCATGTTCAGCGAATCCATACTTAATGAATCACGCATCTGAGTACTTCCGATACATAGTGTAAGCAGAGCTTCACTTGGCACTTTGTCGCCAGCTTTCAAGGCTCTTCCTCTATACTTGATACCATACACCCAGTCCTGCTCACCGGCAACCATTTCTGGTTCGGTCAGCTTGAAACCCATTGCTTTCAACTTGGCAGCTGCCTGGCGCATGGAGCTGTTGTCTATTATGTCTGGTATCTTAATTTTGGGAACTTCGTTTGTGTTAATTGTCAGATAGATGGTTCTTCCTTTCTTGACTCTCAGGCCACCGGCCGGAGCCTGGTCGAGTACAATTCCGGCAGGCAGTTCTTTTACATAATTGGAGTCGATAACGATTCCTTGCATAAACTGTTGGTTCAACAACAGCTGTGCCTGATCTAAATTCTTATTCTTTACATTAGCACTACATACGATTCTCCGTGGTGTGTATAAAGATCAAGTCCCCAGAGAGTTCCAAATACGGCAACTACAATGACGATAATCATTGCAATGATATTGAGCCAGAAAAAACGGTTATTTTTGAATGAAAAGAAGTTTTTCAGTGTTACCATAACTTTTTATCTATATAATTTCTGCAAAGATACAATTTTTTCTTTTCCTAGTTGCGTTGAGAAAAGAAAAGCCGCAAAACGCTATCTCAGCATTTTGCGGCCTTCTTAATTCTTTCTGTCTAACGTACTTATGCTTTAACGCCGTTGTATTCGTCTGATACAGTCAATTTTTTACGACCTTTAGCACGACGTGCAGCCAATACTCGGCGACCGTTTGCAGTAGCCATTCTTTCGCGGAAACCGTGTTTGTTTCTTCTCTTTCTGTTAGAGGGTTGGTAAGTTCTTTTCATTTTCGTATATACTATTTATGTTATTATTCTATGCGTTCGGGCTGCAAAATTAGTGACTTTTTTTAAATAAACCAATAGCTAAGTCATTTTTAGACAAATCTTTTTGTGTTTTTTCATGATTTAGATTAATTTTGTGGCGGATTTATTACGCAACAATCAATAATAACATATAATAAAAGGATTTAGTTATGATTAATGCTCAAGACATTAAGATCGGAACAGCTATCCGTATGGATGGAAAGTTGTATTTCTGTATCGACTTTTTGCATGTAAAACCGGGTAAAGGAAACACTTTCATGCGTACAAAACTGAAAGATGTTGTAGACGGTTATGTATTGGAACGCCGTTTCAACATTGGTGAAAAACTGGAAGATGTACGTGTAGAACGTCGTCCGTACCAGTTCTTGTATAAAGAAGGTGAAGATTATATCTTCATGAATCAGGAAACTTACGAACAAGTGCCTATCGCTCACGATTTGATTGAAGGTGTTGACTTCTTGAAAGAAGAAATGGTTGTAGACGTTGTTTCTGATGCTTCTACTGAAACTATCTTGTTCGCTGAGTTGCCGGTTAAGGTTCAGTTGAAGGTTACTTATACAGAACCGGGACTGAAAGGTGATACTGCTACAAATGCTACTAAACCTGCAACTGTTGAAACTGGTGCTACTGTACGTGTGCCTTTGTTCATCAATCAGGACGAAATCATCGAAGTTGATACTCGCGATGGTTCTTACGTAGGTCGTGTAAAAGCATAATCTATCGGAGTTATATATAATAAGGTATATAAACTCAAAAGCCATTCCTGCATGTTGCGGGAATGGCTTTTCGTTTGTCATTAGTTGTCAGAACAGAACAAGCCCTACAGATAGTGCTGTAAACTCGGGACCGTATGCCGTATCGAGTACCTTGCACGGGCTGTATTTTACATAGAATCCTACACTCTTGTAGCCGATAGAGGCTTGAAGATCAACGGTCACCGGAGTCTGGTGGATATTGTTGTCTGTCAGTTTGTATTCTTGGCCGTCCAGTTTTGTATCCGTGTCTTCAGACTGGCATGCGTATTGAAATTGACGATTGCGCCCAGGCTGAAACTGAACTTGTTTCTTGTTTCATGAGTAAACATGACTGGTACTGCCCAGCTGAATACCTTAATACGTGAAAAACTGAAATATCAGCTCCCTCGGGATAGCTGTCGATATACATATCTGTTCCAGCATCTTTTACGAAGCGATGTTTGCCGGTCATCCGGTAATTGCGCCAGCTGCATGCCAGTCCGATGGAAAGAGAGGTTTCCGTATTCCAGGGATAATAAGCCCAGCCGAATGTTGGAGTTGTAATTTCCCACGATGAGCCCATGCTTACATCCATGTTGTCGGGGGCTCCTTGCACGGTAGAAAGTCCTATTTTGAAGTCTTTGACTACAAATTCGTTTCTTTTATGTCTTTGTTCCGGTGTCCGTTTCCTGAATGGAATATTAAAATCCCAGTTGCCACTACGTTCTTTGGTGACCGAAACATCCGAAGGCGATATTTCTACTTCGCGGACATAACGGAAACTTGGATTGTCTTTCTTTCCGTCGATTTCTACCATAAGACGGTTGTCCGATTCTGTAATTGTTACCCGTTCTGGATTTTCTACACTCATTACATTCTCAACCTTTAATGAATCTTTACTTTCGGCGTATCCGCTTGCTGCAACCAGCAGTGTCGCTACAAGCAAAATCATTTTTTTCATATCTTTATAGTGTTTTGTTTTTATCTTATTTGAACATCTGTTTCAACTCTTCCAGTGTTACCTGTCCTTCCATATATACAACAGTTACTTCCGGCTTCTTGTTGCTGTTAGGAACTACCGAAGTGTTCCGGTAAAACAAGTAGCGGTAACTTTCGTTTTTGGGTGGAAAGCAGAAAAAACCGTAATATAGCCGTGTGCCAACTTTCCCTACCTCCTTATCGACAGCTGTTTCTGCATCCTGACTGACGAGTGCCTCTATTTCTTTGGATAGTGTCGGAGCGTCGGTTACTGTCAGGCTGCGGAAAAGGGTCAGATGATATTTTTTCAGTTCCTTCCCTTTGATAAGAACTTCTACCGCCCGCTTATCCTGCTTGAAACGGCTGTCGAACAAGGCTTCCACATGCATGCCTTTCTGTGCCCATAGAGGTAGCACAGCCAGCATGGTTATTCCTAGTATAATCCATCGTCTTATCATATATTTCATTCTTTTTGATTGTCAACTGATACGGATTCGCCTGCCTCGAGTGTCTGGAATATATCAGACAGTTGCTCTTGTACTGTTTCCTGCGGTGAAGCATGCTTTACTTTTTCTATTGATTTCATTGCTTCCGAAAGAACGATTTCCTTGTTTGTGCAACGTTCGCCATTGATATAAGCTACACATACGTTCGTTCTTTCCGACAGTTGCCAGGCAGCTGTCAGTGCGATAATGCCGGTTATTGCTGCGGCTGCTGCATAATACCTCAGTCGCACGCTATGTGTACGATGCTTGTGGTATATGGCACGTCCGGTAGCGGTGTATCCCATTACGGCACGAAGTTCGTCGAACTCCTTGCCTTGTGCGGCAGGAGTGGCCAGAAAGCGTGCCAGCGCTTCTTCTTCGGTCTCGGTAGTTTCTGCTTCGAAGTAGCGTTCTGCCAACTCTTTCCACTGTTGAAAAGTCCGTTCGTATTCTTTCATCGTTCCATTTGTTTTAGGTAACATTCTCTGATTTCTTTTCTTGCTCTCGAAAGTTGCATGCGTACTGCCGGTTCCTGCATGCCCAGTATATCGGCTATCTCATTGTATTTTTTCCCTTCGTATTCTTTCATGTGCAGAATCTGTTGCTGGAGTGGAGTCAGTCTGAGTTCGATAATGCGTTCCACTATACGGAAACGCTCTTCTTTCTCCATACTTTCAGCCGTAGAATCGGAAATAGATTCATCGTTCTCGTCCAGTCCTACGGTAGCGTGATTCCGTCTGCGTAATGTGTCGATACACAGGTTTTTATCCGTTATTACCCGTAAGCGTCGTTACAGCTTCTCTCACTGA
>ENA-OQJS01000052-OQJS01000052.1-human-gut-metagenome-genome-assembly--contig:-NODE-52-length-22865-cov-1.747955_pt1 | contig 22865 bp, 25 predicted proteins | sample MGYA00242598_ERZ504764 | MGnify/ENA primary metagenome ERZ504764 (study PRJEB26092, sample SAMD00036368) | human gut metagenome | host: Homo sapiens | study: EMG produced TPA metagenomics assembly of...
TACGAAAGACGGGGACTTTCGTACAAAAAAAAGAGTAAATATGCTGATGTTTTTTGAATATGTGCAGAAGTATTTTCTGCATCGTTTTAATCAATTTGACTTCTTACCTTTTATGCTTTCATAGTTCTGGATTTTTCTTGGTAAATTAACTTCTTTTTGCGAATGCAACATAGTGACTTAGGCATTTTTGTACGTCATTATGTAAAACATGATTCATAATATCAAAACTAGAAGTAAGTGATATGAATTTTGATAATTTGTTCAGATACCATTACAGACCTTTATGCTTGTACGCCATACACTATATTCACGATGTAGATGCAGCTGAAGATATCGTGCAGGAGTGTTTTTCGGTTTTGTGGGAAAAAATGGAACAGGAAGGTGGGGAGATCGTTAATATTAGGTCGTACCTCTATACGATGGTCAGAAACCGTACCTTGACTGGCTGAAACAAAGTAGTATGTTCGATACTAGTCTTTCTCCATCCGATCTGGAAGACAGGTTACCCGAGGAAGATGTAGAAGAACGTACGATCATGGAAGCACGTATTTGGACAGCCATTGATTCATTGCCCGACCGTTGCAGGGAAGTGTTTCTGTTGAACAAACGGGATGGCATGAAGTATAAAGACATAGCCGACAAGTTTCATATCTCCGTTCATACGGTTGATAATCATATACAGAAAGCACTTCGACTGATACGTGAGGGAGCATATAAAGTATATACTTTCTTTTTCGGCTAAAATTAGCTTGTTGGCAATAGTGAATTTCAACCTTTGTACAGTCTTGTCTATGAAACTTAAAATCGAAGAAGTATGAAAGATTTAGAAGAAAAATGTCTCCGGTTTGTACTGAAGCATTATCGTGTAAATAAACTTGATACGCAGAAGGCATTGCAGACTTTTAGGCACAAACATGCTATACCCGAAAGCAAGTCAGGTCCTGGCTCGTATGTGATGGCTTTTGCGGGGATAGCGGCCGCTGTACTTTTGGTGTTTGTAATAAAGATATACCTGTTTACTGATGCGAAATGGACGGAGATTACGGCATACGAGCATTCGGTCGATTGTCTGTTGCCGGATAGTTCTGCCGTAATGCTCTATCCTCATTCTTCCATCCGCTATTGTTCCCGTGAATACTTGTCTGTCCGTCGGGATGTCCGTTTGCGGGGAAAGGCTTCGTTTAGGGTTCGTCATCATGCTGCCCGGCCGTTTACGGCAAGTGCAGATTGTCGGAAGTGAGGGTGTTAGGGACTCGTTTCTTGCTGGATGAAAGCCGGAATGATACGGCATTTGTACACGTTGAGGCGGGAAAAGTACAGTATACGGCTGTAGGACAACCGGATGCGGTAATTCTGACACGTGGAATGAGGGCGCAGGTTGTCAAAGGACAACAGAAACCTCAAGTACTTACGCAGAGAGCACAGACACGTAAAGGTAGCTTTGTGTTCAGCAATACGCCTTTGCAAAAGGTACTCGATGAACTTTCCAGGTATTACAATGTCCGTCTGACAGCTGACAATACGGATAAACGGCTGACTGCCAATTTTAATTCCCGAAGCCTGGATGAAATAATCGAGATAATAGAAAAGGTGCTGAAAGTAAAAATTGAAAAGAAGAAGTGATGAGAACATTTTTCTGTGCTGTTCTGCTGTGTCTGCATGTGGCGGCGAATGCTTCATCCGAATCCACAGAGATGAAAAGAGCGATAGATACCATGCAGGAGGTATATCATGTAAGTTTTGTATACGATTCTGCTTTGGCTGATGTGATGCCTGCGGGCAGACCGTTGCCCGACAAGACACTGACGGAGAATCTGAATATTGTTTTGGGCGGGACTGGTATCAAGTGGGAAATCAAGGATGAATATGTGCTGCTGTTCAGGCAGAACAAGTATACCTTTTCGGGTTATGTCTGTCGGGATAATGGTGAATCACTGATTAATGTGACGGTGTATGACAAGACTACGCGTACCGGAACACTGACTGATGAACATGGCTTTTTCAGTATTACCTTACCTGAGGGGAAGCATGTGCTTCGTGTGTCTTATATTGGCTATGAGGAAGTGGTAAAGGAACTCGATTTGCAGTCTGATTATTTTGGAACTATTTATCTGAAGGAAAGCACAACGGCACTGGCAGGTGTGGAGGTTACAGCAAATCTGAATGATCCGCTTTTTACCACTCAGACCGGAAAGGTTTCTTTTACTCCCGAATTGCTGAATACGGAATTCTCTCTGTTGAGTTCTCCGGATCTTGTCAAGTCCATTCAGAACTTGCCGGGTGTTTCTTCCGGTACGGAATTGCTTTCCGGGCTGTATGTACATGGCGGTCGGAATGATGAGAATATGTTTTTGCTGGACGGTACTCCGTTGTATCAGGTCAATCATTTGGGTGGACTGTTTTCGGCATTCAATACGGACGTGGTGAAGAATGTAGACTTCTATAAGAGTGGTTTCCCGGCTCGTTATGGAGGAAGAACGGCATCGGTCATCGATGTTCGTACCAGGGAGGGGGACATGAAAGAATATCATGGCACTTTTTCCATCGGACTGCTGGATGGCAGGTTCCAGTTTGAAGGACCTGTCATCAAAGATAAGACTTCGTTTAGTTTTGGTATGCGAAGGAGCTGGATGGATCTGCTGACCACACCTGCCTTGTGGATAGCGAATCGAAATTTTTCAGATAAAAATATTAAGACCCGTTACGCTTTCCACGATATCAATGCTAAAATTACGCATCGGTTTTCCGATCGGAACAAGTTGTCGCTCAGCGTATATTCTGCCCGTGATCTGTTCAAGTCGAGAGTGCTGCAACAGTTTCCGGAAGGATATATGTTCCAGAAGTACGAGGAACGGGATGAGAATACATTCCATATCCGTTGGGGCAACTTGTCGGTCGGATTGAACTGGAACGGTCAGCTTACGCCTAAACTGTCGGGCAATGTATCACTGGTGTATGCCCGTAATCTGGCAAAGTATAGTTTCCTGTCGGACGAAAGCTATTATGAACAAGACAAGAGGGTGTCGATGGAACGGATGCAAAGAAGCAATTATTCGACGATTGATGATGTGGGTTACCGGATGGAGTTCAGTTATCGTCCGGCTGCGAGTCATCATATTCGTCTGGGTAGCAACTATTTGTTTCATTTGTATCATCCGCAGCGTATCGCTTCGCAGGATATAAGAGAAACGGCAGGGATTGCCGATACCTTGTCGTCGGCGGGTGAAGGTCGTTATCGGGGGAGTGAAATCTCTTTTTATGTGGAAGATGATATGCAGCTGACCGAAAAGTTGCGGGTAAATGCGGGTCTGCACTATGTCTTGTATCGGGTTACGGGAGCGACTTATCATTCCTTGGAACCGAGATTATCTGTCGGTTACCGGCTTTTCGATTGGGCTACCTTGAAGGCTTCTTATACCGAAATGAGTCAGTTTGCCCATCAGCTTTCGAACTCTTATTTGAATCTTCCTACTGACTGTTGGGTTCCTTCTACCAGTCGCATACGTCCGATGCGTTCACGTCAGGTGGCGGGAGGTATTTATATGAAGCTTCCATGGAACTTGAGCATGGACATAGAAGGCTATTTCCGTATTACCGACCGTATGCTGGAATATGATACCGGTGGTAACCTGACACTTCCTGCCGATAACTGGGAGAAATGGGTGAGGGTAGGCAAAGGAAAATCGTATGGATTGGAAGCCTCACTGGCGTACCGTCACGCGAAGAATGTCTTTCAGGCCAGTTATACGCTGTCGTGGAGCAAGCAGAAATTCGAAGATTTTTACCCCGACTGGTATGCCAGCAAGTTTGACAACCGTCATAAGCTGAACCTGATGTTCCGTCATAAGTTTAATAACCGTATCGATGCGTACGCAGCATGGACTTTCCGTAGTGGCGATCGGGCTACTGTGCCTATGCAGTATGTAGAAAATCCTTCTTTGCCTGGAACCGTCCAGCCGTCTGATGCGGCAGGAAGCTGGGTCTACGAAAAGCCGAACAATATTACCCTGCCAGCCTATCATCGGCTGGATGTAGGCATCAATTTCCGGCGGACAACCAAACGAGGTTTCGAACGTATCTGGAATATCAGTATTTACAATGCCTATTGCCGGATGAATGCTTTCTATACTCAAGTAGAACGGCAGGCCGATGGTAGTTTCAGAGGCAAGGCGATAGGACTGTTTCCTGTAATTCCTTCTTTCAGTTATACTTTAAAATTCTAATAAGGATGATGGTAAAATATATTTCTTTCATGATCATACTTGGGGTATCCTTACTGTTTACATCTTGCGTATATCATTTCGATCTGGATGAGGCGGAAGGAATCCCTAAGTTAGTTGTATACAGTTATCCCGGGAGTGGAGATACAACCGTGGTACGTTTTTCACGCAGTCTTCCAGTCACAGGCAAGGGGGCAATTGTTTCTGGTTTAACAGGGACGGATGTCCGGCTGGAAGTAAACGGTACACCTGTCGGTCTGTTGTGGACGGACAAAGCTTTACCGGGTGTTCCCGCCAAAAGTTATTATACGGTGCAGAGATACGAGGAAGGCGATCGTATCCGGCTGACAGCTTCTGCTGAAGACTTGGAAACAGTTTCGTCTGTTACGACAATTCCAGCTCCGTTTCCGTTGAATTCTGTTCATATGGAACGAAAGCCATCCGATCCTGGTATGCTTCAGTTTCAGATAAACTTTACCGATAAGGCAAGTACAGTAAACTATTATGCCGTAACGGTGAAAGAAAGAGCAAAGTATTGGAGGAATGGAGATTCACGGGTGTATTATGACGAAGAATATACGGCGTATATGGATTGGAATGATGAACCGCTCCTGAAGGTCTCAGCCGGTTTGGATGAAATTCTTATAGGTGACTATACGTATTATGAGCAGTTGTATATTTGGAGCGATGAGAAGATTCAAGGGAAGAACTACACACTTCGGCTGAACAAAACTTATATATCCGATTATGAAACCTCTATTCAGGGTGAAGTTTATACAAACAGGAAACAATATAAGGTTTGTCTGTATAGTTTGTCGGAAGAGTTCTATCATTATCTGAAATCGATGAATGAACAAGTAAACAATAAATTGGGAGAATCGGAATTGGCTCCTGTACGCCCTACCTATACCAATGTAGAGAATGGTTTTGGACTAGTAGGGGCTGTCGGATGATGCAGACAGAATGGATGGATGGTGTGAAAGAATGAGTTGGAAGTAATTGATTAAACACAAAAATTGATTGTATGATAAAGCGTTTGACTGTTCTTATATTGTTGTTTAGTGGCTGGCTAGTTACTTACGGACAGACAGGCCGTTCCTCAGGTCTGACAATTTATGGAGGAAAAGATATGGTAGGTTATGATATGGTTCCTCCATCAGCCGGGATACCTCCTTTTGATGCTGGGAAGACTTATTTTGATTCCAGATTCTCTTTAGGTTTCGGTTATCGTTGGCGGTTGAAGCCGATTGATTCCCGATGGTTTTTCGATCTTGCGATAACAGCCGGATATCATCGTTATAAGTATGGATTAAGCTATCTCTCTCCGGACGAGCACATAACTTATGCGGGAAATGCAGGAGTTTGTAATTTGTTGTCGGTTTCTCTCTCCGGAAGTGCGGGATATTATTTGTATAAAGGATTGAATTTGTCTGTAGGGGTAGAATCTGCTTATTATTTTTATGATAAAAATTTTGTAAATGTACCTGTGTTTGTACGTTTGGGTTATGACTTTGGTTGTATGGAAATTGCCATACAATATAAGCGGGGAATGACTCGGAAATTTGATTTATTCCCTTTTGCGAACAACCGTTTGTCTGGCTGGGAATTGATGGTATACATACCTTTGTCTAAAAGAAATACAAATTAATTGAAAGGTACAGAAAACGTGCCTTCAACAATAAATTCATAAAAATATTGGTACATACCTAGTGAAATATTGGGCTATATACCAATATTTTTTGTATCTTCATAGATATAAAAATAAATTTTTGCTTCCTCCAGCTCTTTGTCAAAGTTCCGTAAACTACGTTTGAAAGGCAAGGACCTGTTCGATTTTCTCATTAGTAAGACTGTTTTCATCGTAATCGAAAAAGGAATCATAACGTGTTGATAAATCCTTATAAAATATTTGGATAATCTTTTTTTTTTACATTTGTAAATGTAATAATATATAGCATATTGCGATTCTTTTTGCGACTCTTGCAAGGATGTTCTTGAAAACAATTCTTGATATTTTTTATGGTGAACTTTATTAATTATTTGTTACTTTAATTCTTTTAACAATGAAAATCAGTTAGTATGTAAGACTTCTTCCATTGATTATGTTTTTATCCAGTAAAGTTTGAGTAATGGGGGAAATAGAATCAATGTAACTTATTATTAAAAAGATAATGCAAATATACAGTAGGAGAGAATCCGAATTTTAGTATAATTACCTTTCAACGTTATAATTGAGAACAACTAATAAAGGTATAACAAAAAATGGTTGGTTTTATTCTCCAGAAATATTCCCAGATGATTTGCAACAATTAATTATAATACCTTCTTATTAATCTAATTAGCTTATGAAAAAGTTTATTTTAAGTTCAGTAGTCCTGTTATTATTTATTTTGATAAGTGGTTGTGATAAAAATGATAAAAATGTTGAGTTTAGCGTTTACGAATTTTATTTCGAACTGGTAGATGAAAATGGAAATCCATTTGTTGATAACATGGATGACATGGAGACACTTGCTGATAAAATGGAACTCAAATGGCTGAATCCTGAAACCTCGAAATATGTAGAGTGTGATTATTTTGACTTAAAGTGGGGCTACATGGAAGATGGGCATTATTATTTTAGTGTGAATAGTACTGATGTTATTGGTGATGGAGATGATCGTACTGCTTCATTTTCTTTTGATTTAGTATGTGAAGATATATTTTCAAAACCGGTGAATATAAAGACCGAATGGATAACTTCTTTACCAACCTATAAGCTATATTATCCGTTGGATAAAATTTATGTGAATGATGTAAAAGCAGAAGTTACTAATATCGATAGAGGAACTATTACTGTTCCTTCTGTTCAAACTATTTATATTCCTTCTATTCAGATAAAAGTAGATACAGTTAAAAATTAGTTACTACTTCGAAATATTATATTTCTTTTTTCTTGAAATACTCATATCCGATGCGGCAGTACAAGCATTTCTTCAGGTCACAGTAATTCTTTTTGAGCTGGATAAGTGCCTGACTGTCGCCTGCATGTGATGCTTCTAGTCCACATTCTTTCCACATACGGATGATGTAATTGTTTTCTGGCTTCAGTTCCTCTAGCAGTTTGGTCGCACGCAGGCATAAGGCGTCGTTCGACTTGTGCTTGCCGTAGGCATAAAGAAATGGTATTACCGTATTGATGATAAGTAAATCGGTTGAGCTTTGGCTGATGGTTTTGGGATGAGAAGGAGAAGGTATACCAAAAGTGTAGTGTGTCAGCCAGTATTCCGATGTTCCACCTTTCAGGAGATTCCGTAATTCGTTCACCGATTCTGCTTCCATCAGTTGTGAGAATAAGCCTGTGAACGATGGTACAGGCAGGCAAGCTGTGCGATGCGGATATGTGGAAAATTACCTGGACGCAGGCGGAGAAAACGCCAGCGGCAATCAGAAGAAGGTTGTAGTCCGAACTTCTGTTTCAGGTAATTGTATTCTTTTATCATGTTTTCCGTATATGCATCAACAGGCAACTCTTGCAGAAGTCCTGCTTGTCCGAAGAAAAAGGCCTCTATCTGAAACAGATTGTCACGATGTTTGTTGACAGCAGCAAGCGGTACACTCTTCGCCCATAGCTCGAAAGTATCACTGTTTACACCAAATCCGAAATTACGTGCCAGCGTAATGAAAAACGCGTACTCCCAGTCTTGGTTGTATTCATGCAAGTACTTCTCTATTTGCTGCGTTTTATTTTCGAAACGCTCTACCTGAAGCGTAGACAGCCAGCTGTGTAGCAGGAAAGACGGCAGTTGGGGAATGATTCGGAAACAGGCCGGATAGCGGTCGGCGCGGATTAATTCTTCATAATTTTCCAATAGATAAGGTGGGTAGTGTAACTCCATCTGTGGAATAATCTCTCCGTTGCTTCGTGTGGGAACAGCATCTATATCCGAAGCCACATGCAGAATAACCGAATCGTATGTCGGGTCGAGATGATGATTATGGCGGAACCAGTCGGAAGCCTGCTGGTGTATTTCGATGTTTCCTACCCATGTTACATCGTTTATCTTGATTTTTGCATTGAAAAAATCCGGACCGGCATGCATGTTTGCCAGACCGGGATCGATAATTTCAATCGGTTGTCCGTCGGTTGTCTGCAAAGGTTTCAGTGTGAAAAGTTTTGTGTTTCCACACGTAGTGCAAGAGTTCTTCCATGTTAATGAGGTGTAAATGTTCGCTAAATGTAATGATTAATAACGAAAAACGTTATCTTTGTGCCTAAAATAATTTGAGATTTATGAAGATAGCATTAATAGGATATGGTAAAATGGGTAAGGAAATCGAAAAGATTGCAGTTGCCCGCGGACATGAAATTGTAAGTATTATTGATGTAGACAATCGTCAGGACTTTGCATCGGAAGCGTTCCGTTCAGCAGACGTTGCGATTGAGTTTACGGCTCCTTCTGTAGCTTATGGCAACTGTCTGGAAGCTTTCAAAAACGGAGTTAAGGTAGTTTCCGGAAGTACAGGTTGGATGGGCGAGCATGGAGAAGAAATGCGTCGTCTGTGTGCAGAAGAGGGAAAAACTCTTTTCTGGTCGTCCAATTTTAGTTTGGGGGTAGCAATTTTCTCTGCTGTCAATAAATATTTGGCAAAGATTATGAACAACTTTCCCAATTATGACGTGTCAATGGTAGAAACACACCATATCCATAAGTTGGATGCTCCAAGTGGAACAGCAATTACACTTGCTGAAGGTATCTTGGAGAACCTGGACAGAAAGAACAAATGGGTTATGGGTACACTTACAGCTCCGGATGGAACTGTAACCGGTACTACAGCGTGCGCATCGGATGAAATGCCTGTAAGTGCAATCCGTGAAGGAGAAGTGCCCGGAATTCATACTATCCGTTATGAATCGGAAGCTGATTCTATCATTATTACGCACGATGCAAAGAACCGCAAAGGATTTGCATTGGGTGCAGTACTGGCAGCCGAGTACACAGCAACTCACGAAGGATTTTTAGGAATGAACGATTTATTTCAGTTTTAAGATATGATACAGGCATCACGTAAGCAGTGGATAAAGTTTAGTATAGTATTAGTTCTGTACCTGATTTTCCTGATCTGGTTGCAGAGCTGGCTGGGAGTGGTTGTTGTTCCTTTTATCTTTGATGCTTATATCTCAAAGAAAATTCCATGGACATGGTGGAAAAAGTCGAAAAATAAAACGGTTCTGGCAGTAATGAGCTGGGTAGATGCAATTGTATTTGCGCTGGTGGCAGTGTATTTTGTCAATCTGTATTTCTTCCAGAATTACGTTATACCATCTTCTTCACTCGAAAAGTCGTTGCTGGTAGGCGATTATCTGTTTGTCAGCAAGATGAGTTATGGAGCACGTATTCCACAGACTCCGCTTCATATGCCTCTTACTCAGCATACACTTCCGGTATTCAACTGTAAGTCGTATCTTGACTGGGTACATTGGATTACAAGCGTGTTGGAGGTTTGGGTAAGGTAGAACTGAATGACATTGTGGTTTTCAACTTTCCGGCCGGTGACAGTGTAGCTACAGCCGTTCCTGCTGAAGATTTGTATCGGTTGAGTTATCAGGCAGGACAGCAGCTTTCGCAGCCGGTAGATATGTCGCGCCTTACTTTGGAACAGCAGCGTCAGGTGTACGATTTCTATTATCAGGCAGGACGCAAATATATTGATGAAAATCCGCAGATGTACGGTAAGATTATTACCCGTCCGGTCGACCGTCGTGAAAACTATGTAAAGCGTTGTGTCGGACTTCCCGGTCAGACATTAGAGATAAAGAACCGTATTATTTATCTGGACGGAAAAGCGAATAAGGAACCGGATAATGTACAGTATCGTTATTTTGTCAAGACTAAGGGAATGCTTCCTGATGATTTGTGTCATGAACTGGGTATTAGTCAGGAGGATTTGATGATGTATTACACCGAAGAATCGGTTTATAACATGCCGTTGACAGAGAAGGCTAAAGCAGCTTTGCTGGCTCGGAAGGATCTGGTTGTGTCTATAGAAAATACTCCAGATGATGATGCCGGCGGATTGTATCCTGTAAATAAACTGACTGGCTGGACTGTAGACAATTATGGTCCGGTATGGATTCCGAAAAAAGGTGCTACAATCGATTTGACACTGGACAACCTGCCGATTTATGAACGTCCTATCAAGAATTATGAAGGAAATTCTCTGGAGGTGAAGGACGGAAAAATCTATATAAACGGACAGGAAACGACGAAGTATACCTTTAAGATGGATTATTACTGGATGATGGGTGATAACCGTCATAACTCTGCCGATTCACGTTTCTGGGGCTTTGTGCCTGAAGATCATATCGTTGGTAAGCCTATCTTTATCTGGTTGTCACTCGATCAGGATAGAGGTTGGTTCGACGGAAAAGTCCGTTGGAATCGCTTGTTTAAGTTTGTCGATTCGATAAAATGATACTGCATCATATTGAGTAATGACTGGAAAATAGGACTGAAGCTATCGGCATTTGTCATTATTGCTGTATGGCTGGTTAGGACTTTTCTTGTTACATCATGTTTTATTCCTTCGTCGGGAATGGAAAATACACTTTATCAGGGCGAAGGGGTGCTGGTGAATAAGTGGAGTTATGGTCTGCGTATGCCTTTTCCTTCATTCTTAGGTTATCACCGTATCGGAAACTGTGATGTAGGGAAAGGGGATATTGTAATTTTCAATGATCCGGGGGCTACTCAGCGAAATAAACGGCTTGAGTGGCGCAGTGTCTTTATAAGCCGTTGTATTGCTACTCCCGGAGATACACTGATGTTGAATCGAGAGTTGATAAATACCGGAGATGAGATTTTAAGTCCGGACAGTAAGGCTTTGTATGTATATCCTGCATCGAAAGAAGATCTGATGAAGATATATTGGATGCAGTAGGGCTGAAAGAAAATTCACTGGTAGGATATACCGAAGATGGAGGGTATATCCGTAGCTTTAGTCATTATGAATTTTATTTGGTTTCACAAAAAGCAGGACAGCGAATCGATTTTGTTCCGCTAAACAACAGACTTTCGCAAGAGATACATCCTTATGTTGTTCCTCGCAAAGGGGAAGCTGTAAAAGTATATCCGTGGAATGTAGTATTGTTATGTAATACAATTGTTTCGCATGAGCAGAAGCAGGCTGAAGTGCGGGGCGATACGTTGTGGTAGAAGGAAAACCTGCCACTTCGTTTACATTCAGTAAAGACTATTATTGGATGGCTTCGAATGATCCTGTAAACTTGTACGATTCACGGCTGTTTGGTTTTGTTCCGGAAGATCATATTATTGGTAAAGCATGGTTTATCTGGTTTCCTTCCTGTAAAGAACGTTTTTTTCAACGTGTGCAATAAGAATGAAGAAAGAAGTTATACTTAGTTCGGCGTATCTTGCGCCAGTAGAATATTATACGAAGTTGTTTGCGTATGATACTATACATATAGAGCAGTTTGACCACTATATGAAGCAAACTTATCGTAATCGTTGCACGATAGCTTCGGCAGATGGAAGTTTGTCGTTGACTATCCCGACAGAAAAAAGTGATGATTTAAAATGCCTGATGAAGGATGTGCGTATTTCTGATCATGGCAACTGGCGGCATGTGCATTGGAACGCTTTTGTTGCAGCTTATAAGCAAAGTCCTTTTTTCGATTACTATGCTGATGAGTTTCATCGGTTTTATGAACATAGATATGAATTCTTGTTCGATTTTAATATGGAATTGTGTAACTGGATATGTGAACAGATCGATTTACATCCTTCCTTTGTAATGACAAAGGATTATGTTGCCAATGTAGAGGATATGGATGATTTTCGTGAATTGATACATCCTAAAAAAGCATATGTGCAGTGTGATTCGGATTTTCTGCCTAAACCTTATTATCAGGTATTTGACCAGAAAAACAATTTTTTGCCTAATCTCAGTATTATAGATTTGTTATTTAATATGGGACCTGAAAGTTTATTGGTTCTACGTGATAGTATTGTAAAACATGAATAATAGATAACTTATGAACAACCTACCTACAGTAACTAAAAATCTATTGATTATTAATGTATTGTGCTTTTTTGGCACAATAGTGGCACGACGCTACGGCATAGATGTGGAAAACTTGTTGGGATTACATTTTTTCCTGGCCTCTGATTTTAATCCTGCGCAGCTTATTACCTATATGTTTATGCATGCCAACTTCCAGCATATATTTTTTAACATGTTTGCCGTGTGGATGTTTGGCCGGGTGCTTGAACAAGTTTGGGGTCCTAAGCGTTTTTTATTTTACTACATCTTATGTGGAATAGGAGCCGGACTAATACAGGAGGCTGTACAGTATACAGAGTATTTGGTTAGTTGGTCGCACTACGATGGAGTAGATACAGGTATGGGAGTTATACCTATGGCTGAGTTTTTGAATCGTCTGAATACGGTTGGAGCTTCAGGTGCTGTATATGCTATTTTGTTAGCTTTCGGTATGCTGTTCCCTAACAGTCAGATGTTTATCTTCCCTTTGCCGATGCCGATTAAAGCGAAATATTTTGTAATCGGATATGCTGTGTTGGAGCTTGTTCTTGGTATTGCAGGAGGTGACGGAGTAGCTCATTTCGCACATTTGGGAGGAATGCTTTTTGGTTTTATTTTGATTATATATTGGAGAAAGAAGAATGGCGGCGGACAACAGTTTTATTACTAACCTAAAAGAAAAATTTCAGGAGAGGGGATATTGTAACTCGGCTGCTATATATAAATATAGGAGTTTTCCTGGTTGTCACACTGGTAAACATTGTACTGACTTTGTTTAATCAGCCTGCTGGCTTTTGGACGAACTATTTGGAATTTCCCGCTTGGTGGGAGCGTTTTATCCGACAGCTTGGTCGTTGTTTACCTATATGTTTATGCATGCTGGCATACTGCATATATTGTTCAATATGTTATGGCTGTACTGGTTCGGGCGTTTGTTCTTGCAATTTTTTTCGGCAAAACATTTGCGTGGCTTATATGTATTAGGCGGAATTGTGGGAGGATTGATGTATATGCTTGCATATAATTTGTTTCCCTATTTTGCTGGTGCGGTATATTCTTCTTATTTGTTAGGAGCTTCGGCTTCAGTGCTTGCTATTGTAATTGCAGTTGGTGTACGTGAGCCAAACTATCCTATTCAGTTGATGTTTGTCGGTACTGTAAAGCTAAAGCAGGTAGCCATATTCATGTTGTTGCTGGATTTGTTGTTTATGACTTCAGGAAATGCAGGTGGACATATTGCTCATCTGGGAGGGGCTTTAGCCGGTTGGTGGTTTGCCGCAGGGTTACAGAAGGGCCATGATGCAACAAAATGGATAAATAATATACTCGACTTTTTATCTGGAAGCTGGAAGCCTGTTCCCAGAAAGCCTAAAATGAAAGTGCATTACAGTGACAAGCAGAAAGACTATGATTTTAATACCAGAAAAAAAAGAACGTACAGAGGAAATAGATAGAATATTAGATAAGTTGCGTAAGTCTGGCTACGGTAGTTTGACTGATGCTGAAAAAAAGAGCTTGTTTGATGCAAGTAAAAAGTAAATAAAGCTCGTTTGGGCTTCTGCCAATGGAAGAAAAATATATCCGAATGCAATATTGATAATATAAAATAATGTAGATATGAGGAAAATTGGATGTTTGGTTCGGTGGGTATTGTTTACCTTAAATATATTAGTTGCCATTGGCTTTTTGATAAGTGCTTACAGTCCGTATATATCTCCGGTCAGTCATCCGTTGTGGGCGTGTGCTGGGCTGTTTTTCCCTTTTCTGTTTCTTGCTAATCTCCTATTTATATTTGTGTGGGTTTGTATCAAATGGCAGTATGCTTTTTTTTCCGTTGCTGGTTCTTGTTGCCGGCTGGAGCAGTATTTGGAACTATTGTCCGCTGGGATCAGAAGAGAAACCGGAAGGAGGAGAGGTAATTAAGTTGCTTACTTATAACACGCAGGATATTGCGTTAACGAAAGAGTATGATAAACAGGAAGGTAATCCTGTTCTCAATTACTTGCGGGACAGTGATGCTGATATTATTTGCTTGCAAGAGTTTAATCCTAGTGCAAAGGTAAAACAAAAGGAAATAGATCGTGCTTTGGCATGTTATCCTTACCATGTACGTGTAAAGGGAGAGGGGCCGGGCAGACTTGCTTGTTATTCACGCTATCCAATTCTTTCGGCAGAAACAATAGATTATAAGACTGAATCCAATGCCAGTATTCTTTATCGGTTGAAATTTGGAAATGAATACTCTTGTGTTAATCAATAATCATTTGGAGTCGAATAAGCTTGATGCACATGATAAGACTGTATATAATGATATATTGAAATCTCCAAGGGAAAAGAATATAAAAAATGGGGGAAAGCATTTGTTTCATAAAATAGCAAAGGTTGTGGCTGTACGTGCCCCTCAGGCGGACTCTGTTGCACAGGCTATTGCTGTGAATCGTACTCGCTATATGCTTGTTTGCGGTGATTTTAATGATTCTCCTATCTCGTATGCTCATCGAGTAGTCGGACAGGGCTTGAATGATGTTTATAGAAAGGCGGGTAGAGGACCTGGTTTTACTTATTATGAGAATCGTTTTTATTTCCGCATAGACCATATTTTTGCCAGCGATGCTTTTCGTATACTGGAGTGTAAAATTGATCGTTCCATAAACGCTTCTGATCATTATCCGGTTTGGTGCTTGCTTGAAAAAACGAAATAAATTTTTATTGATGCTTGCCAGACCAAATTTCGGCGAAATACTTTTTATAGATTGATCTTTGTTTTATAATAATTCGCAACGAAAACAGGCTAACTTCTTTTCTGAAGTTGGCCTGTTTTTATTTTAGTTATGCAGTACAGCTGTTTTCTAACGATTTGATCTGTCAAATTATAATACTGATATGAAATGCTTCTTTGAAAAAGGGAAATTTATAGCTTAAAACTTAAATATTTAGAAACCTTTCCCTTTATAAATGAAAAAAAAACTATATTTGCAACCTTGAATAAACGTATATTAATTAAAAAGTAAATATATAAATTAAAGTAACATGCAAAACAAAGGATTCGTAAAGGTTTTTGCGATATTGCTGACCCTTGTATGTGTGTTCTATCTTTCGTTCTCTTTTGTAACCCGCTATCATATGAAAAAGGCGGCAGAAGATCCGAAAGGGGAAACTCACTACCTTGATTCAGTACAGAATGAAAAGGTTTGGTTGGGCAGTTATACGCTGAAACAATGTCGTGAGATGGAAATCGGACTGGGACTTGACCTGAAAGGTGGTATGAACGTTATTCTGGAAGTTTCTGTACCGGATGTTGTAAAAGCTTTGGCTGATAACAAAACAGATGAGGCATTTAATAAAGCCGTTGCTGAAGCTGCAAAACAACAGGTTACCAGTCAGGATGATTTTATCACAATTTTTATTCGTGAATACAAGAAACTGGCTCCGGAAGGAAAGCTGGCAGAGTTATTCGCTACTCAACAGTTAAAGGATAAAGTAACTACACGCAGTACTGATGCTGAGGTTGAAGCTGTATTACGCGAAGAAGTGAAAGCTGCGGTAGACAATTCTTATAATGTATTGCGTACTCGTATCGACGCTTTGGTGTGGCTCAGCCTAATATCCAGACATTGGAAGGTAAGATGGGACGTATCATGGTAGAATTGCCTGGTATTAAAGAACCAGAACGTGTCAGAAAATTGTTGCAGGGTTCTGCTAATCTGGAATTCTGGGAAACTTTTGAAGCAAAAGAAATCGTTCCGGTATTAGCTTCTGCTGATAGTCGTGCTCGTGATTTGCTTGCAGGAACAGCTACTGATTCTGTACAAACAGATACTGTTGCTACTGCTCAGCCTGCAATTTCTGCTAAAGACAGTTTAGCTGCTGCATTGAAAGGTGAAACTGCTTCTAATGCTTCTGGTGCAAATATTGAACAAATGAAGAAGGAACATCCGTTGCTTTCTGTTCTTCAGTTGAACCAGAGTGGCGTAGGAGCTATTGTTGCTTATGCAGACCGTAACGATACAGCTGAAGTTAATCGTATCTTAAGTATGCCTGAAATACAGAAGCAGTTACCTCGTGATCTGAAATTGATGTGGGGTGTTGCTGCTGCTGACTTTGATAAGAGCGGACGTATTTTCGAATTGTATGCAATTAAATCTACAGAGCGTAATGGCCGTGCTCCTTTGGAAGGTGATGTCGTAACTGATGCAAGAGATTCTTACGACCAGTATAATAAACCGTGCGTGAGCATGTCTATGAATACAGAAGGTGCTCGTCGCTGGGCTGCTTTGACTAAACAAAATGTTGGCAGATCAATCGCTATTGCATTGGATGGTTATGTATATAGTGCTCCACGTGTTAATGGTGAAATTCCTGGAGGACAGTCAGAAATCTCTGGTAGCTTTACTCCGGAACAGACAAAAGACTTGGCTAACGTGCTGAAGTCTGGTAAAATGCCGGCACCTGCACGTATTGTACAGGAAGATATCGTAGGACCATCTTTGGGACAGGAATCTATTAACCAAGGAATTATTTCATTCGTAGTTGCACTGGTTGTCTTGATGATTTATATGTGTGCTATGTATGGATTTATTCCGGGTATGATTGCAAACTGTGCATTGTTTGTTAACTTCTTCTTTACATTAGGTATTCTATCTTCTTTCCAGGCTGCCTTGACAATGTCTGGAATTGCCGGTATGGTGCTTTCACTTGGTATGGCGGTGGATGCTAACGTATTGATTTATGAACGTACAAAAGAAGAGTTGAAGGCTGGTAAGGGAACTAAACAAGCTTTGTCGGAAGGTTATGCTAATGCATTCTCAGCAATTTTCGACTCAAACTTGACTTCTATTATTACTGGTATTATCTTGTTTAACTTTGGTACTGGTCCTATTCCGTGGATTTGCCACTACATTGATTATCGGTATTCTTTGCTCATTCTTTACAGCTGTATTCTTGACTCGTCTGGTTTACGAACATTATATGGGTAAAGATAAGTGGTTGAACTTGACCTTTACTACTGGTATTTCGAAGAACCTGATGCAGAATGTGCATTACAACTTTATGGGTGTTACCAAACGTTCTTTCATAATTTGGGGAGCTGTAATTGTTGTTTGTATCATTTCATTCTTTGTTCGCGGTTTGTCACAAAGTATTGACTTTACCGGTGGACGTAACTTCGTTGTTCAGTTCGAACAGGTTGTACAACCGGAAACTGTACGTAGCTTGTTGCAGCCAAAGGTGGGTGATGCTAATGTTCAGGCTATTGCATTGGGTACAGATGGTAAGACTATCCGTGTTACAACAAACTACCGTATAGAAGAAGATTCTCCAACTATCGATGCTGAAATTGAGGAATTCTTGTATGATGCATTGAAAGAGGGTAATTTGCTTGGTGAAGGAACTACACTTGAAATATTTATCGACCGTGATAACCGTACTGGTGGTTCAATCATCAGTCACAGAAAGTTGGTCCAAGTATCGCTGATGATATCAAAACATCTGCTGTTTGGTCAGTTGTGTTGGCTCTGATTGCAATTGGTCTGTATATTTTAGTTCGTTTCCGCAATATTGCCTATAGTGTAGGTGCTACTGTTGCATTGGCTGTTGATACACTGTTGATTATTGGTATGTATTCTATTTGGTATGGTATACTGCCTTTCTCATTGGAAATCGACCAGACATTCATCGGTGCTATTTTGACTGCAATCGGTTACTCAATCAACGATAAGGTGGTAATTTTCGACCGTGTACGTGAATTCTTCCACTTGTATCCGAAACGTGACCGTGCTAAATTGTTTAACGACTCACTGAACACTACATTGTGCCGTACTATTAATACCTCATTAAGTACTTTAATCGTATTGTTGAGTATTTTGATTTTAGGTGGTGATAGTATTCGTAGTTTTGCCTTTGCAATGATTCTGGGTGTTGTTATCGGTACTTTGTCATCATTGTTCGTGGCAGCTCCAGTTGCATATCTGACAATGGGACACAAGATGAAAGATACAGAAAAAGCAGAAGCTTAATAAATTTATTAAAATTATAGATTGAGGTAAAAGCCTCTACCATAGCACTTATGGTAGAGGCTTTTTCTTTTTTGCCTATGATTTTTTATTGCTGATTATTGAGTTTGAAGAACAAAGTGGGCATAGATTTGTTTTTATCTATGTACTGTAAGATTAACAGACTGACTAAACAACTAACTAAACTATTCAAAGTATGAAAAAAAAGATTTTTTTTTCGCAATGGCGCTTGCAGCTGTTGCAATGGTGGGTAATGCACAAGATGCATACGTAGGTAATAAATTCTTTGATAATTGGTACATGGGTATCAAAGGTGGAGGCATTACCCCAACAACACATTCTGCATTCTGGAAAAATATGCGTGGAACAGCTGGTATTGAGCTTGGGAAACAAATTACTCCGGTGTTGGGAGTTTCTTTTGAAGGACTGACAACTGTCAACACGAGCGAAAGCCGTACAGCGTTTGATGCACTTAATTTGGGAGCCTTGGGTAAAATCAACTTAAATAACTTATTTGGTGGCTATTTGGGAAAGCCAGATTGTTTGAAGTTGAGGCGATTGCCGGCATTGGCTGGGACATGATTTTGTAAATTCAGGTCTGGGCTATGACAAATCATATATGGTAAGCCGTTTTGGAACAAGTTTTAACTTCAATTTAGGAGAGGCGAAAGCTTGGACTATAAATGTACGTCCTGCTATTGTATATCAGATGTCAGGAAACAGATCGCAGATTTTAAATGTTAATAAATCAGCTATAGAACTTTTGGCGGGTGTGACCTATCATTTGCAAGTAGTAATGGAAAGCATTACCAAACAATTCAGACTCCATACAACCAGGCTGAAGTTGATATGCTGAATGATGCAATTAACACATTGCGTGCAGAATCGGCTGCAAAAACAGAAGGACTTGAAGCTTTGCAATATGAAAATGATCAGTTGAAAGAAAAACTGAATGAGTGTATGAATGCACCGAAAGAGGTTGAAACTATTGTTCAGAATACTCACTCTAAGTCTTTAGAGTCGGTTATTACTTTCGGACAAGGAAAGGCTACTGTAAGTGCTGATCAGTTGCCAAATGTAGAACGTATTGCTACATACATGAAGAATAATCCTTCTAGTACAGTTGTTATTAAAGGATATGCTTCTCCTGAAGGTAGTGCAGAGATTAATGCACGTATTGCTAAGCAACGTGCAGAGGCTGTGAAGACTATCTTGATTAATAAATACAAAATAAGCGCAAGCCGTATTACGGCAGAAGGTCAAGGAGTAGGAGAAATGTTCTCAGAACCAGACTGGAACCGCGTAAGTATTGCAACACTGAACGAAGCAGAATAAAACTCTAGTTTGTTTTTCGGAAAAAGGAGCTATGTCAGAATTTAGACATGGCTCCTTTCTTTTTGTACCTCGTCGGGAATCGAACCCGAATCAAAAGTTTAGGAAACTTCTATTCTATCCGTTGAACTACAAGGGCAAGTTGATTGCAAAAATACTTCTTTTTTCGGAATATCCCAATAATTTTGTTTAAAAAACTTGAGAGCTTCCTTTACAAATGAAATAACTACCTTTTTTATTTTGATTTTTAAAGGAAGTTCGCCAATTTTGCGATTAATGAATTTGTAAACTTTAAATGACATATTATGGCAGAAGAATGATAATCAAGGAGCTGGATGATGTAGTTGTTCGCTTCTCTGGTGATTCAGGCGACGGTATGCAGCTGGCGGGAAATATGTTTTCCAATATATCAGCTGCCGAGGGAAATGATATCAGTACATTTCCAGATTATCCGGCCGATATCCGGGCTCCGCAAGGTACATTAACAGGTGTTTCTGGATTTCAGGTACATATAGGTTCTGGGAAAGTATATACTCCAGGAGATAAATGCGATGTGTTGGTTGCAATGAATCCTGCAGCATTGAAAACTCAGTATAAATTTTGTAAACCTCAATCGGTTATTATAATTGATACAGACTCGTTTACAAAGCGTGACTTGGAAAAAGCTCAGTTTATATTGGAAAATCCTTTTTCAGAGCTTGGTATCAAGAATGAAGTAGTGGAAGCTGCCATTACGACAATGTGTAAAGAAAGCCTGAAGGATAGTGGGTTGGACAATAAGTCTATTATGCGTACCAAAAACATGTTCGCATTAGGTTTAGTGTGCTGGCTTTTCCATCGTGATGTAAAGGTAGGTGAAAAGTTACTTCGTGAGAAATTTGCGAGAAAACCGGAAATTGCAGAAGCTAATGTGAAGGTTTTATACGATGGTTATCATTTTGGAGAAAACACGCATGCTTCAGTTGCGATGAGCTATCTGGTTCCTAGTAAAGCTCAAAAAGAAAAAGGACGTTACATGGATATTAATGGCAATAAAGCTACGGCTTACGGGCTTATTGCTGCTGCAGAAAAGGCTGGATTGCAGCTTTACCTGGGATCATATCCTATTACTCCTGCGACAGATATCTTACATGAATTGGCAAAACATAAATCATTGGGAGTAAAAACGGTTCAGTGTGAAGATGAAATAGCAGGATGTGCCTCGGCTGTTGGTGCTGCTTTTGCCGGAGCTTTGGCTGTAACAACAACCTCCGGACCTGGAATTTGTCTGAAGAGTGAAGCTATGAATCTGGCTGTAATTACTGAATTGCCTTTAGTAATTGTTGATGTACAGCGTGGAGGACCTTCTACCGGACTACCTACTAAATCAGAACAGACGGATTTATTACAGGCTTTGTATGGAAGAAATGGTGAAAGCCCGATGCCAGTCATTGCTGCATCCTCACCTACAGATTGTTTTGATGCACCTATATGGCATGTAAAATAGCATTGGAACATATGACTCCTGTTGTTTTGTTGACTGATGCTTATATTGCAAACGGTTCGGCAGCATGGCGTTTGCCTGACTTAGCTGAATATCCTGATATTCGTCCTCCTTATGTAACACCTGACATGGCTGGGGCCTGGACACCTTTCCAGCGTAATCCACAGACAGGCGTACGTTATTGGGCTACTCCAGGTATGGAAGGATTTATGCACCGTATCGGAGGATTGGAAAAAAGTAATGAAACGGGAGCTATCTCAACAGATCCGGAAAATCATAACCTGATGACGCGTCTGCGTGCTGAGAAAGTGGCTAAAATTGCTGATTCTATACCTGATTTGAAGGTAGAAGGAAATCAGGATGCAGATTTACTGATTGTAGGTTTTGGTGGAACATACGGTCATTTGCATTCGGCTATGGATGAGCTGAACAGACGTGGAAAGAAAGCTGCTTTAGCTCATTTTAAGTTCATCAATCCGTTGCCTAAGAATGCAGAAGAAGTTCTTCGTCGATATAAAAAGATCGTTGTTGCAGAGCAGAATATGGGACAGCTGGCAGGTTATCTGAGAATGAAGATAGAAGGTATTCATTTGCATCAGTTTAATCAGGTAAAGGGACAACCTTTTGTTGTACAAGAACTGGTTGAAGCATTTACTAAATTAATGGAGGAATAGACAATGAGCGAAACAAAATATACAGCAGCAGATTATAAGGCAGGACAACCGCGCTGGTGTCCCGGATGCGGTGATCACGCATTTTTGAATTCCTTTCATAAGGCACTTGCAGAATTAGGAGTTCCTCCCCATGAAATTGCAGTTATTTCTGGTATTGGATGTTCGTCTCGTCTGCCTTATTATATGAATACATATGGTATGCATACGATTCATGGACGTGCGGCAGCTATTGCCACAGGTGCTAAAGTCGCTAATCCAAATCTTACTATCTGGCAGATTTCAGGAGATGGTGACGGACTGGCTATTGGAGGTAATCATTTTATTCATGCTATCCGTCGTAATGTAGATATTAATATTATATTACTGAATAATCGTATTTATGGACTTACCAAGGGGCAGTATTCTCCTACATCAGCTCGAGGTTTTGTCAGTAAGTCGTCACCATACGGTACAGTAGAAGATCCGTTCCGTCCGGCAGAATTATGCTTTGGCGCGCGTGGACGCTTTTTTGCCCGTTGTGTCGCTGTAGATGGAGGTCCGTCAGTAGAAGTATTGAAAGCAGCAGCTCGTCATAAGGAACATCGGTAGTGGAAGTTCTTCAAAACTGTGTGATATTTAATGATGGCACTCATGATGCTGTCGCTAAAAAAGAAGATCGTGAACGCAATGCCATTTATCTGGAACACGGTAAACCTATGCTTTTCGGTCCGAATAAAGAGTTTGGATTAATGCAGGAAGGTTTCGGATTGAAAGTTGTTAAACTGGGTGAAAATGGAATTACGGAAAAAGATATTCTAGTACATGATGCTCATTGTGAAGATCATACACTTCAGTTGAAACTGGCTTTGATGGAAGGGCCTGATTTCCCGATTGCATTGGGAGTTATTCGTGATGTAGAAGCGCCTACATATGATGAATCTGTCGAAGCACAAATAGAAGAAGTTTCTGCGAAAAAGAAATATCATAATTTTGCTGAATTGCTTGCAATCCAATGATACTTGGGAAATAAAATAAAGCGGAAGAAAAAATAAGGAGTCAATATTATGGGGCTCCTTTATTTTTTTGATTTTTTGTTATTATACCAAATTTTTTGTTATTTTTA
>ENA-OQJS01000054-OQJS01000054.1-human-gut-metagenome-genome-assembly--contig:-NODE-54-length-22537-cov-1.009058_pt1 | contig 22537 bp, 24 predicted proteins | sample MGYA00242598_ERZ504764 | MGnify/ENA primary metagenome ERZ504764 (study PRJEB26092, sample SAMD00036368) | human gut metagenome | host: Homo sapiens | study: EMG produced TPA metagenomics assembly of...
CAGATGTACAGCACGTCAGCCATCATCGGTCACCACGAAGCGTGCATCGTTTGCCAGTGCGTCTGCACCCCAACTGTAGTTTACGCTGCCACTTTTGGCGAATGCCGCATAAGGGAACAAAGCACAGTGCACATAATATTTTTTTTGCTTTCGACATTTTACAATCGGTCTTTGAGAGGTTTCCATACCAGTTTCGGACGGTTGCCCGTCTTTCCTTTGGCAAGCATTGCTTTGTATAGTTCGTCTGCCGTGTATGCGTCCGACAGGTAGGTCTCGGTTTCTTCCATCTGTTCCTCCGCTTGGGCTTTCAGGCGTTTTAGCTTCTCCGCCACGGCTATCTCGCCATTATTGTCTGCGGTTTCCGTCTCCTGTGGTGCAGGCGAAGCGGTAGGGGCAACATCTGTTTCATATTTCTCATTACCCACATTGAATCCCGTATCGCTCTCCGTCACGTACACACTCTGTTCATCTTCTGGCGCACCGAGGTCAAATACCTCTTCTTCCGGCTTGCCATTTCCTTTTTTTCCATAAAGGTCCTGCACGATGATAACTGCATAATAGACGAGATAGGCAACCGTCAGGACAATGTGAAAATAAATATGATTTCATATATTTTTGTATAATATGATTTTTATATTTGGTTGTGTGTGCAAAATAAGAATGGATAATTTGAAAGATAAAATTATTGATTATAAAACGTATCGTTTCAATATAATATTTTTTCAAAATCCAAAAATCATATTTCAAAATCATATTCAAATATGATTTTGGATAAGAAAACAGGAAAAGTCGGGATATAAAAAAAAGCCCTCCGTGATGAAGGAGGGCTTAGGGAGCGGGTTGTTCATTGTTTCTTCCCACGTAAGTAGTCGTTCAGGTCTTTGTAACCGGCATAACAGTTTGATTCGTTATAGACGCATCTGCCATACATCCCGGCTATGGTTTCCACTGTCTTTTGTCCGGCAAGGTCATTGTCAAGGTAACAGTGAATATACGTGTATTTTTGCAAATACGTCAATGTCCTTTTCAGATTACTGACCGAGTTCATAACAAGGTAGTCACAGGGGGCATTAATGCAAATGGCACTATCGTCCGTCTGTTTTAGGGTTAGATAGGACAGAAAGTCCATGAATCCTTCAAATAGGCAGACACGGCTCTGTGCCTCACCACGCGATTGGGGTATCAAGGAAATGTCCTTGTTCTTGATACATCCTTTGTAATAAGGGTTTCGTACCTCGTATCCACCGGATATATTGCCAAAGGCCAGTGCAAAGTAACGTCTCTGGCGCAGTTCGTAATGGACTTCCTTGCAGAACATTCGTCCGATATCCGAATCAATCATACGTGAATGGAGATATGAGAGCAGTGCGTGGTGTCGCAGCGGCACGATAATCAAATTCTTCATGTCGGCTTCCACTGGTCGAGAGGTTGCGGGCAACGCCCGGGTTCTCGGCAGCGACACACCATTGACATACCGTTTGATGTATGCTAATGCTTCACTCACACTTTTAGTTCCGCAAAGGTACTTACCAGTTCACAAGGTCGCCTCCGGTAGCCTCGCCAAAATCATACCATTCATTCAGCCGGTCATTGACTTTGAACGATGGCGTCACCTCTTTCCTGAGAGGCGAAAGATACCAATATTGCTCTGATTTCATATACTGCGCACGGTGGCCGAGCTGGGCCAAAAAGTCCACGATACGCACTCGTTTTGCTTCGTCTATGGTCATATTAAATTTCTTTTCACTTGTTTGTTACAAAAGCGGTTTAGTTTAGTTTGCGCCCCTATATATATAAATACTAATTAAACTGAATTATATAGGCCCGCGCCCGCTCTCATTCTTCATCGAAAAGCATGGTTTCTGCCTGTGTCATGTCATAATAAAAAAGTTTATCTCGTTTGATAACCAGTTTTAAGGTGTCAGTCAGATATTGCAGCAGTTTGACCATTACGTTTCTCCCACGCTTAAACCCGATTGCCTCGTAAGCAGTCATCATGGCTTGCAGCATATTTTCAAACCCACGGATGGGTTTGTCTCCAAATGCAGCGGAAAGGGCTTCACGGTGCTGTTCGATGCTTAGTTCCATAAAACCCGTCCGCTGTTTCGGTTTCTGATGTGGGGCATTCTCAAACAAATGCCCTTCTGCGAGAACCGGGAGCCCGCCCTCATTGACAGTGAAAGCAAAAGGTTTAAACTCTTTCTCACGGATGTGTAACGCATGAACTTCGCTGACGTTGGGACAATCGTTGTTTTTGCTGATGACCAGTACAGTCTCCGCCTTGTTGCTCATTTCCGTACCGATATGCCCGCGCACATTGTTATCTCCTTTATTCAAATGTAGCACACAGTGGATATGCAGGTCATACTTTGATGACCATTCCATCATCTTGTTAATGACTTCCACGGACTCACCGGTACTGTTTATGTCAAGCATCAGGTCACGGATACCGTCGATGATAACAAGTCCGTATCCTTTTCTTTTGACGTAAGGCGTAGTCGATGACCCAATGCGTATTGCCGGAGAGTATTCGCGCAAGCAAATAAAGTCGAGGTTTTCACTGTCGGTTGTAGTGGGCAGTCCGGCAAGCCGCAAGATGCGTTCCAGTACATTGTGACAATGGAAGCGGCTCTGCTCCGTGTCCACGTACAGAATCTTGCGTTTACCTTCCGGGAGGTGCGCCCGGTAGTTCAGCACTTGTTTCCCTGCCAGCGATGCAGCGACAATGGCCGAAACGTTAAATGTTTTTTTTGATTTCGCCTTGCCGGTTGATGCGCTGAAGTTGCCGAGCGTAGCAATGGTCGAGTTGTCTATCCAGATAATCTGTGGCGGCGTTTCATAGGTATCCGTCGCCCGAATCTGCGAGGCGGAGAGGATATCCGATAAGAAATCCTCCTCCGGCCTCATATCCACATTATATTCAGTTCTTCTTTCGTTTTCCATGGCGTCTTTGATTAAAGAAAGGTTGTGTGGCAGCGGCCTCGTTTGCCATACGTGCTGCTTCATCTACGGTTGGTTCATAATTCTGCAAAAGCCATTCGTCCAGATCTTCTTTGGCGAAATATATCATTTTGCCACGTGGCTTGTAGTGCGGAATCTCCTTGCCTGATGTTAGCTTGTACAGCATACTCTCGGATATTCCGATATACATACAAGCCTCTTGGAAGGTAAACACCTGTTTGGTGGTATATATATTTTTTTCCAGCAATGCGATGCGTTCCAACAGACTTTCTATCGGATCTAATTTCTTTAGGATGCTTCGACGCTTGTAAGCCGTTCACTCAGCCGTTCCATGAATGTCAATCTATTATTTTGCATAAATGAGTTATTATAAATTTAGACAATGAAGTATATCCTCCGTTATGTAGCGCGCTAACGGAGGTCAAAGATAGGGCAACCCAAAAGGTCAGCGTGAGTTTGTACCGTGATAGTAACCACGTATCACGGCAACTGTCACGCTTTTACCTTTCACATACTTCGCTTATTGGCACTTCTTACCACTCTCTCAGTTCATCAATGGCTCGTCTGATACCGTAACCTGTTGATGTCATGTTGTTACGCAAGGCAGACAGAGCGGATGAAAGGCTTGAAGCTGAAACGAATCCTTTTCCATCCTTGGTTTGCAAGAACCGCCCACTACTGAGAACGGACTGCCATTTGGCTTGGATAAACGAGTGCTCAAGGAGTGTATCAAACAGGATGGCCACATGGCGGATATTGTTTACACGAATACAGAATCCTTCTTTACAGGAAAGCAGGGCTTCCATATCTTCAACGTGTAGGGTAGAAACGCAAAACAGATGATAAGCATTGGCACAAGCTGTAATACCTATCATCTGTTTACGAGTGAGATTGCATCCAAAAGAAAGAGGATAAATTCTTGTCGGTCCATCTTTGCAGCACGTGACGGACTGTGATGGTGGCACAAACGTATCATACGTTCGTTTCAGTTCCATACACTTCTCGAACGAGAAGTCTGCTTCGGTAAAAAATGCTCGGATAAGATGGGAGCAATCGTTTAATAGCCCCTTGACGATATGAATGTTCATTTCATGGCAGTTCCGGCAGACCGCATGGTCACAGTCGATATACCGGTGGCTGTTTACGAAATCCTCCACGTAACGGTAGTACTGCTTATTGCCCGTCACGACATCACGGAGATACATTGTTTTTGCTTCAACGAGCAATGCGAATAATTCTTTCGCTACATCCTGTTCTGCAACAAAATGGTGCAGATGTTTTTTCCCTCCAAAAAGAGAGAGAGCCATTGTTAGGTCTTTTCATGATGAAATATTTTAAATTGGATTTATATGATATATTATAAGAGTGTTGCTCCCGAAAGAGAACCTGTCGGAACAACACCCTTATAAGTGATTACATATCTGATGTTCATTGCATTGTCAATCGAATAAACCGTTGGTCAGATTTACTGCATCGTCTTTTTTCTTATTTGACGATTTTGGCATACACTTGGGTCATCTTTACAGATGTATGACCGAGTAATTTAGATACAGTGTACAAATCGGCCCCCAATGTCAGCATCATTGTGGCGAACGTGTGGCGGGCGGTATGAAAGGTGAATCGCTTGGAAATTCCGGCGGCTTTGGCCCATGGTTTGATAAGCTGGTTGATACCAGAAGGCAAATCGAACACATGGTCGTCTGCTGTCTTGTCCCCACGTTCCGGCATCCACTTCAACGCTTCATTGGAGAGCGGAAGGTAAATCGGTTCTTTCGTCTTCTGCATGGCTACTGCCAAGCGGTATTGGCCGTTGTCAATAAACACATCTTTCCATTGCAATCCGATAATGTCACTGATACGTAGTCCACAGAAGCAGGAGAACAGGTAGGCACTTTTTACCCCTTCGTTCTGCATTGGTGTAGCGATTAATGATCTCACTTCTTCAATAGTCATATACGAACGCACACTTTCCGGCATCTTGGGCTTCTCCGATTTTTCCATTTCGTTGAATGGATTCTTTAAGATCCGTTTCGCACGGACAGCGGCATTTAACGCACCGTTGAAAATCTGGTAATAGGTATTACGCGTAGAAGCGAGATGGGTTTTCCTTTGGGACGGTAGTTTGTCAGCATATAGTCGATATAGCCGTGGCAAAAAGTGAGGTCAATCTGATTTAATGTGAATCTTTCTCCTGCATACTCTTTCAAGATATCGGTAACAGATTTTATCTGGCCTATGTTTTTTCTTACCACGTTTCTTCTGTTCCTCTTTATAGAGTTGCATCCAGTCCAGCAGATAAACCTTATCCTTGTGATTCATGATACCGGCTTCACCACTTGTCAACTCTATGATACGCTTCGATTTGATTGCATTTGCGGCAGCCATTGTCGTTTCGTTCTGTTGGCGGGCATTACGATCCGTTTCCGGAATAAGATACATTTTCAGATACTCGTATGTCCGCTTACCATTTCGGTATATATCCAGATACAAACTCTTGCTGCCATTGGCCAACTCCTTCGTCCGAAGACGAATCGGCTCCTTTACTTTTATTGGCTTTCTGGTCCTTGGCATATTTGTGTCCTTTTATTCGTTATTTCCTATCACAAAGGTACAAATAAAAAACGAAATCAAGAAACAAACAAGAAACAAAAATGCACCTAAAAAAAGCAAAGCAACAGAAAACGTAGAAAACAAACTGAAAATAAAAACTCGTATATAAATTATTGATATATAGATGATTTATCTATATTTATTTGGAACTTGTTTTCATTTTATATATGTCTTTATGATTATTGTTAAATATCTTTTCAAAATGTGCCCATGCTGTACGATAGTCAGCAATACGATCGCACTTGGTATATGGTGCAACGAAAGTTTGTTTCTGTCCACCGTAGAGTTCGCTTTTGTCAGAATCGATAGTATGAGTATAAGTTGGAGTTGTGCCTTGATAGCCGATGAAATTACCATGTTCATCGGAAATAGCTTCTCCTCGAATATCTTCCCAGCCTAAAATACCTGATCTTGGCGTTCCTTTACGATCAAGACCTACACCAGTCAGTCCTTTTGAGCATGTAAAAACAATTTGTCCGTTAACATCATACCATGTGTCCTGTTCATTTTGTTGCAATACTGGGAACTGAATTTTGTACATCATGATTAGTTCATCAAGAGTAAGCCCAAGAGCCATTGCTGCAACCACGTCAATCTCTACAAGTGCCTGACGACGCGCGAAGTAATTACGCAATGGAAATGTCGTGATTCCATTGCTCTGTAAGAGTATCCCATGGTGCGAGACGTGGGTCATTTATACTCCAGGTCTCTTCTCTATATGCGGGATTCCATACTTCCTGCCAAAGCTCGGCATAATGGTTGGTAACGCAATTTAGACGGAGGCATCTTGAACGAAGTGCAGAATTGTATTTCTTATCAACTCCAAGAGGAAATCCCTGCATACGAACTGAAGTCAGATTTTGTGCGGCAATAGTTTTCATAAAGAAATCTAGTGGTAATGATGCACAAAGCGCAGCCATATCCACGGTGTTATCTCTGCTACTTTCAGTAGCAGAGATACACCGTGGATATGGCGTGTCCTGCGTGCAGACAGCACATATCAACGACCTTTCACCCGAAAGGTTAATCATTTTACGAAATCCTACTTTATAATAATCAATCCAGTTATCATACGTTGCATTACCCATACTATCTTGGCCAATATAAAACCCTTGTACTTGCTTCTTGTATTCAGCTAACGGCATAATAGGTCTATAATTGGATCTAGCTATATATTCCGCAGAAACAGATGTTAGGTCAATGGTATCATAATCGGCTTTTGTATTGCAGATAGATTTTGGTGTTTTATAACTAGGATTACTTACATATATTTGTGGCCCATTGTACACCATCTCATAATTATCTACATTAGGATAGAATGTTTCACGTTTAATAATGCCAGAATCTACTGCGCCTGTTTCGTGATAGCATTCTTGTATGTTAGGCTTAAATTCTCCAACGTGTTTAGGAAATGCGGCAAAAGCTTTTAAAATCTCCATTGTTTGGGTGGTATGAATAGAAACAAGTTTGGCAGACTGTGCCTCTGCTCCCTGTTCAAATGTATCAGCCATGACCTTCAATTCTTTTTCTGTAATGTGAACAATACGATCATGATGACCAGCTGTGTTCCACTCTCCATTAATTTTTATTCCTCCGCAAATACATATCCATTGTGTGCGAAACAAGAATCGATAGTCTGTGGGGTAAAAAGATTATTAATACTATAAAAACTAATATCTTGATATCCACCATAAATACTTGTTCCATATTTTTTCTCGATGACCTATTGGAAATAAATTAAAAGCATTTTGATATTGAAAATGATATCTTAAACGTCTGTATAAATCTTTACGTAAGGGCTGACCATTCGGGTCATCGTACACTCCTTCAGGGTGTAGTAATCCCATGTAACCTTTATCAGACAACATTGTAAAGCCATTCTCCAGAACGCATTTATAAAGATTGGTCTGTTGACCTTCCAATAACGGATAGTTGCAATATGCATTCGTAAATGCTGCAGAACCGGCATTTTCTAGTTCTTCATCATTATAGAGTTTTTTGAGTAGAGGTGATGCGGTAAAGAAATTTTCTCGCATAGTTCTGGCTTGAGGTGCAGAAATCTTACGGATAGCTATTTCTGGATATTTTTCTGAGATAATGCCTTGTTCATCAAATTCCAACTTCAGCCATGGTGGGTTACCACAAATAATGTCAAATCCATCGCGTAGCCAGAATACTTCAAGGAACTCCAGCATCGGGTGGAAGAAATGATAACGTTCTGACAGACGAGCTACTATTTTGAATCGCATAGGGTCATCGTCAGCAAAAAGAGAACGGCTTCCACGAGCCTCAGTGAGAAGTTCTTCTTGGGTACGAGCCACAATCTGAGCTTCTTCGTCTGTAATTCGATTAAACTCTGTATCATCTTCAGCTAACATACCTTTTCCTGTACGCTCCAAGGCCAAACGTGTACGGCGATCTAGTCGGTCATTATCAACAGCCAAAAGAGCTTCGATATCTTTCCAATATTCTTCACGGGTAGGCAGTGATATAGTATCGTCATAACTCCAAAACCAAAGAGCACACCAATAGTCCATCACAAGTTTGAGCTTGCGATAAGCATTGTTGTGACCATAGCGGGTGTCAAACAGTTTTTGTTTCTGAGCATAGCTATCAGCTTGTTCTTCATTTTTTAAATAACGATTCTTGCGCTGAATGGTCAATACCATCCCACACCTCCTTACGGTTGTTGGTATACTTCTCAATAGTAAGCTGGTCTATAAAATATTCTTTCAGTAAGATGTCAATCTTTGCTGAAATACGCTGTAGTATCTGAAACTCATGTGCACTAATAGGAGCTGTCCAGTCTTTCAGAATAGTTGTCATGCGTCGGTCTTCATTAGGGTATAGTTTTTTTTGTTCCTTGATGCTGCGTACGCCCAGCATATTGGCATCAGGTAAAAGAAAATGATACACTTCGTTCACCGAACGATTTACACTGTTCTTGAAGAATTTCACCTTATGTGGAGCACATTCCCACCACTTGTTAGGTTTTAATTTGGAACCGTAACGGTCGGATATGCCATAGAACTGGTTCTTGCTATAAACTTTCAGCCAGGCGCCAATCACGCGTTACCAACTGTAAGCCGATTAGCAAAGAAGGGAGTTTCCATATCCTTATGGATGACGTTAAGCCAAAGAGATAGCTTACCCAACTCGATTGCAGTCGGGTTTAAGTCCACTCCATAAACATTATGAGTTGCAATGTAAGCCTTTACCTTTTGCAATTCATCACGGTAATGGTCTGGGGCAATACGCCAGTTTGTGGATTCCTTTTTCCCGTAGCTGACGTTGCTGATGAAGCAGATAGGCTTTCGGACAATTGGTTGATAACCTCATTCTGAAAAGCAGCAGCACCCATGGCCGGTTCCAAAATCTTTAGTTCCAGCAATTCAGTAGCACGGCGCTTGTTTTCGCGGACCTCATCGATAATTGACTTCAGTGTGTATTTTACTGTACTGCGGGTAAGCACTTCCGGCGTATAGTAACTGGCCGACTTCTGGCGGTCACGACCATTTAACCGATATACAAACGTTCCCTTGGGTAGGATAATCGGTTCGCCCTCTTGATTACAAAGAACCTCTGAGATGTCAAAATCGCTCATGCGGCTATAAGGAACAAGGAATGTTCCATCCTGTGGCTCATTTAGCTTGTGTACTTCAATATAATCTTCTTCTGCATAGAAACCACGATAAGCAAGCAGGCTCTCGTACACACTGCCTAATTGGTTTACACCTAAGTTTGCATAACTGATTCGGCCACAATAATTCTTTTTCTTTGACAGGGAGAGCGCACGGATTATCTCCTGCCATTTGATATTTCTGATTTTTACATCTCCCAAATGATGTAGATTCTTATCGTTAAATAGAGGAGAATCAATGGGACGTACCCGGAAGCTTTTATTGTTCGATGGTGACAGATCAACATGATGACCTTTTGCAAGCAAAGAGAACAGATGGTGTATACTATCATCAAAGAAATAACCATCGCGACTGGACTGAGAGTTAAGGCGCATCATTTCGAGGTCTCTTAATGATTCAAGAGAATATCCCTGCTTATACACCTCATCTCCAGTAGGCAGAATTTCCAGTTCTTCACGACTTTCTGCATAGAAAAGGAAAAGCAAACGATAGACAATGGTCAGACAGTCGTCTTTAACTTCTGCCTCAAAATCATCGTCGGTTTCATCATAAGAATCTGTCTCCTGAATATATTTACCGAAAGGTTTGTTTGCCACATGATGCATATAATAGAGTGCTTCGTTTGCTAAGGTCTCAACGGCAAAGATTACCCCTTCCTTTAGATCCTTGGTTACCTCGTAAGCATTCTTATAGCTTTCTTCAATAAGTGTATCCATCAAAACCGTCTGACCATACGCCGCAAGTGTCTCTTTGCAGCACAGCAGATGGAAGAGGGCATAGTGAAGTCGATAGTTCTTTATTTGAGCTTGAAAATATAGTTCGTCAAGGGAGAGCTGTAGATATGAACCTCTGGCCCATTTTTCCTGGTCGAAAAGGAAAACCGTATTACCTGCCAGCATCAGAATATAGTGAGGACGACTATCTTCCGGCATCAGGAAAATCTGTGTAATTGCTTTGTTGATAATGGCTGGAGAAAAACGATACTTCTCACGATCAAGGAATCGGGACGGAATTACTTGTCTCCATTGTCCTGCATAATATCGTTGCTCGTTAGAAGCACGTTCATCTTCATATTGTTGTTTGAACAGACCGTCCGGTTCTGTATCGTTTACCGTTATCAAGTTTTGCATCTCCATGATAAGCATGGAAATTTGGTCACCGCTGCGAATGATGTGGCGCACAGGGATAATCTCTGTAGGTGCGTCAGGACCTCCCTCTTTCACGACGTAAGGTTCTTGATAGGCATTCTTTGTATCGTAACCAAGCTTTTTCAAAAGCATGGTATGCCAGTTCATGTGTATGCTTAATTTCATCTTCTTTACGGGCGTTCGCATTGATAATGAAATTTTTATATTCTTCGTATTCTCCACGTATCTGTACATAAGGACTACACAGTGCTTTCATATCATCAGCACTGTATCCTGCACAACTTTGTACTTTGTTTATAAAATCATCAGTGAAATAACCTGAGGGGAAGTAGTCTCCCACGTTCTGTATAAACCTGTATGTTATATTATCTGCCATAACTATCAAAGATTATGAAATACGGCCAAAAGGCGCATATATGGTTCTGCATTATCAAGAGAGAACAGGTCCTGATAAAATTGACTTGATTGGTCGGTAATTTTATGAATCTCTTCTTGCTCTTTTTTGTATAAATTCTGACGTGTCAGGGTGACATCCTCATCCGGGAAAAGTGTGTTGGCGGTATTAGCCAAAGTTTTAGTTTCTCTTTATATGCATTGAGTTGTTTCTCCATTTCATCACCAACTTTGGCTTGAGCATCGTACATATACTTCACTAATCCTTCATCTATTGCATTCTTTAGATTTGACTCAATCACTTTTTATGTCTTCATCAGTCGAGCCCTGCATGAATTGTGTCAGTATAGGATACTTTTGAGTAAAGTCATAGAGTGATGAGGGACGTTCACGCAAAGCTCCTTCTTTATCTAACGGAACAATAAAGAATTTGCTCACTAAATTCTGCCCCAATCCGTTCCATGACTTCCATAGAACAGATAATAACTCATCCCTTGTGGCAGAGTTGTACTGCGCACACACATGGCCTGTGTCTTCGGGAGCGATGCTGTAAATTTTGTTAGCAAATAATTGATAATAGGGTGAATGTCATACAGTGGTAAGAATTTACTCCACTCACTTGTGGTGCTCTTTCGTGACTCAGCAATACTTTTATTCAGCCATGCCTTATCCATTGTTAAACGGAATATATTATCACGAGGAAAAGCTTCTTTAGGTATGTCGTAAAGTACATCTCTTAACTCCTCGTTGTTTTTCACTTCAACATAAGGAACAGTTGCATCCTCATGAAGCACAACATCACCGTGATGTATGCTACCAACAGCCTCAAGCTCTGCAAACAAGTCTTTATAGTAACTTAAATCATCGGGATATAAAGAGAATCTTCTTTCGTAAATATTACTTGACAAACGTTCTGTTGCAGGAGTCGTAACTACAGCATCGGCTTTCTTAAAACCGCCACGGGCACGGCGACGAGTTGCAGAAGGTTCAAGAACCTCTGTATCACCCGTCATGATAGCTTTCTTAATTTCTTCTTCTTCCTTCTGAACATTATAAAGTTCCATTACACTCATAGCATCCCCCAGTGTATCGTGAACTTCTTGTTCTTTCGCTCTGAGTTTGTCTATAATCGTGAAATCAGAACGTAATCTGTATTATCACTTTGGGCAACCATATAGTAGATGACAGGTGTTTGTTTCTGGCCATATCTGTCAATACGGCCATTACGCTGCTCCAATGTTATTAAGCTCCAAGGAATGTCATAGTTGAACATGATATGACAGAAATAGTGGAGGTTGACACCTTGTGAGCCGCTGTCGCTCGAGATAAAGACTTTTACCTTGCTGTCTTCTTTTGCAAAGTCGCTCACCATTTCCTCTTGTTCGGTATCTGAAAGTGAACCATCGAAACGTACTACTTGTTCGGCAGTCAGTTTAAACTCACTGCAAATTGCGTTTTTGCAGATACTCCATGGTTGCAATACGTTCTGTGAAAATAACAATTCGTTCCTTGGGGTTTGCTTTCCACAATTCTGCTAACTTAGCTTTAAAAGCATCGTATCGGCTATCTTCTTTTCTATCGACCAATGATCTTACCTGCTCAGTCAATTGCATGAGTTCGTCACTGTCATCTTTTTTTGAACGTTCCTCCAAGGTTCTGAGTGCAGCGACAGGAGAGGATAGATAACTCTTAAACACGGTTAAGGCAAACAATGCATCATTCTTCTGCTCGTCATGCAGTGAACGGAAACGTGTATGCTGGAGGCTTAAAATGTCTTCTTCCTCTGAAGTGAGTTGTACGGGAATACTCTTTACTTCACGGGTTTGAAACTGACTACGGATACGTTCATCGGATATATCATGCTTGAAGCGACGAACATAATAAGGTTGTATGTCTTCCTTGGTGTATTCTCCGTTCCTTGGTATGGATATAGGTTCAAGCATACGCATCAGGTTGGCAAATGACTCGGCATTTCCATTGTGAGGCGTAGCTGAAGTAAGTATCATTGAATCGCACTTCTGTGCCAGGAACTGAGCAAGGTCTCCACGAAGACTACTATCGTTTGCCACTTTATGGCATTCATCAATCACAATGATATCCCAATGGGTTTTCTCTAACCATGCGCGGAAACGTCCATTGTTTTTAAGTGTATCAATGGAGATGATGGTCTTATCGTAGTAGTCAAACGGATTTTTGTTAAGAGGAATTTCGTTTTGAATTTTTGCGACGCCAATACTGTCAAGACGCACTAAAGGTATAGCAAAACGATTCCAGATTTCTTCCTGGAATTGTGCCAATATACTTTTCAAGGCACAGACCAGAATCCTTTTGCCACGCCCACGGCGAATCATTTCTGCCAAGAATATACCTACCTCTATAGTTTTACCTAAACCTACACCATCTGCAATCAGAAGACGTGGACGAGGTAATTCAAATGCTTTAAGAGTAGGTGTCATCTGATATCTGCGATATCAAAGGCACCTCCTTGTGCAATAGTTATTTTCTTTGAGAAGTATGCATTACTACGTAAAGCTGATTCTATCAATAAACGGGTCTTTCGCCAACGTGGGTCATTATCACTTACAATTTGGGCATTGGCGGGATTAACAATCTCAATGTTGTCGTCTAAATCAGTATCGAATATGAAACTATGATTCGTACTAATTCGCTAAGACCTTTCACATGCAGCAAATGACCGCCATTATAATTGCGGTCTACATTGGTTATCAGGAAATCCTCACCACGCACTGTAATGCGCTGTCCAGGAGAATAATTTATCATATAGCTATTTCTATCTTGATGGAATTAATAATTCTCTGACATCTACTTCAAGTAGGTCAGCAATTTTACGAAGTGTCTCAAGTGAAGGTTGAGAGGTGTTACTGTTCCATTTGGAGATTGTAGCAGCATCTTTACCTAGTTCTTGAGCTAACCACTTAGCAGTTCTTTTCTTTTCTACAAGAACCACTTTTAGCCGATTCAGTTCTTTATTCTGTTCCATCTTAAATCATTTCTATGAGGAAAATACATTGGCAACAGTTTACAACGCTGTTTTGTATGTGATTTTCCATATGTTTATGTTTTTATTACTTCAATAATGCAAATCTAATAAAATTTGTCGAGATAACGTCCAAAATCTACGAGTAATATGCAAATGGATTTGCGAATTAATCCAATTATATTGTACTATATATTAAAAAAGCATTAATATCTTTTCTGTTTTATTCGTATTAAACTCTGATTATCCAAATAAGTCCATCTATAATGTATATTTGCGGATTCTATAAATAAATAATTAAATTGTATAGAATTTTTACAACAAATCGATTACTCTCTATAGATTAGTATTATTGTAGTAAATGTCACATTATCAGTGTTTTATAAATATTGAATGTTTTGCTTGTAAATGATAGTAAAATTTAGTAAAATACCGAGGCGCTTTGATTGAAATGTCTCGGTATTTTATCTTGAAATATAGCAAGATAAAATCTTGTAAAAAAATATTACTGCTTGGTGCTCGTTGTTCTTTATAATTCTTTTTATAAGAAACTGAGGTTAGAAGCTAGTACGTAATTTTAGTCTGTAAGACCATAAGCTCTATGTTTTTATTAGAGGGTATATAATACTGAATATACTTGGTTGTTTTTATTTCTTGATTTTATCAGAACTAATATTTCTCATTACCATTTCATGCCTTTCTTTTAATTAAATTATATCTTTGATAGAGGTCTACAAAAAAGAAAATTTCCCAATACCCAAAACACACAAGTAATAATAATCAACATTATACAGAGAAATCTGTGATTGTTGGTATTACCTATATTATTTTTGGGTATCTTCTGTATGGCATTTTCGATTCCGCTAAGTCTTGCATTTATGGCATCAACCTTTTTATCGATTTGGATAATAGGGGAGAGTTTAGGCAATAACACATTATTAACCAGTTTGGTTTCCCTTTCAATTGCAAAATCAATAGTATTCTTACATCTTCTACTAACTTCATCAGCATAGTTTTCTCTACTGTTTATATGGGCATTTATAGTGTCGTTAACAGCATTTACAATCGTTTCCTTCAACAATGAATTTAATTCTTGATTGTTCTCTGATTGCTGGGGCTGTTGAATATTCAAATTCTGAATATCTGTCCGTATGGCCTTTATTTCATCTTTAAGCTCATTATATATGGATAGGAGAGCGGCTCCTTCAATTTCTTTCTTGATCATCTTCTTCTGCTTCTAATATGTTCACGATTTTTCCTTTTTCTTTCATCATCATCCAACTGGTTACTGTTTCCTCCACCACCTCCTGAATATATTACCGCATTAGGCTGAAGGAGTAAATCTGCAACAGCATTTATTATAGAATTGCCAGTATGAGAGGTAACCTCATTTTCATATATTTCCTCATGTTCTGCTGGTGCGACTGTATCCTTTTCTTGTTCCTGAATTTTGTCTTGCTGGGTATTTCCTAAGCAGTCCGATTTATCCAGACTGTTCTCATATTTGTTTAGCATATTAGCTATTTTAAAATAACTCAGACTACGATCTATCCTGGAACCACTGAATGTATATTCACCGCGTGAAAAGACTATACCACATGGCTTACCTTTGCTGTCTGTTCTTATGGTAAAATGAATTTTGTCTCTGCTCAGCTTCTTTTTAAACTCGTTCCAATTATTACTTTTCTCTAAAGCCTTGCGTATGGCAAACATCATTTCATACTTATGCTTGTCTTTGCCACGAAGCCTGTCATACTTGACATTCTCTTTACCTTTCGGCATATACAAGCCATATTTTATTGTCAGTTCCCTGCATACTCTGTTGTTTCTTATGCGGTCATTGCTGTCGCTTATGGTTTTACCGTCATTGTCCACACGGTTTATTACAAGATGTATATGAGGATGTTCTCTGTCGTAATGCCTTACAACAATATATTGTGTGTTTTTGATATTCATCTTTTCCATATATTCTCCGGCAATCTTTACCATAAGGTCGTCAGTCAGTTTCCCGGAGTCTTGCTTTGAAAAGCTCAATGATATATGATAGACCGGAGTTCTGATCCTTGTATTTAAACCTGCCTGACAACTGAAACTTTCAGCTATATGCTGTTTGCTGTCTGAACGTACACCTTCGATAGCAAGCAGCTTGGATTTATTGTTGCCTTTCATCGTATAATTTACAATCTTACCGAAGTCATTCCTTTTCATAATCTTTCCCATCATGCCTTTATCAGTTTAATGATTTTGTCTATTTCATCAGCCAGTTCTGATACGGATTCTGACACTGAAACATATCCGAAAGTATTTGCGTTTTTTGCAAGCTGGTTTAGGTTGTTTGCCATGCCTGAAAGACTCCTTATCAGTTTTACATCTTCAGGTGTAAGGCGTGCTGTTATGTTTCCATTTATGGCCGTATTTCTTATATACTCACCTAATGTAACACCGGCTGTCATGGCTTTACCGTTTATTATATGTCGTTCTAATACGGTACATTTGAATGATAATATCTCTGTACGTTTTTCCATTTTGTCCAGTGGAGGTCTGCCACCGATAGCCTTATTTTTGTTGTTGCTTTTTTGTTCCATTCTGTTGATTATTTTTTTCGGTTTATAATTGATTTCTGTTAGGTACTTCCCGGATGGATTCAGAGGTTTTGGTATTACCAAAACATAAACTTGCCAACCGAAAAAAACTACATTCCTTTTGTCATTCCGTTTTTTCCAGAATATTGTTGGATATGGGAAACGGACTTTTATTGAGTACCGAAACCTGACAGTTCCAGGTCGAAAGTCTCGATTAAAAGTTTTAGGGCAGGATTCTTTCTTGTCATGGATTGGAGAACAGCTTCACCTGATTTTACCTTTATAAGATAGTCGGCAATGTCATATCCGTTCACCCTTTCAACATCATTTGCATTTTCTTCAAGATACTCGGAAATCTCAGTTCGGATGTTTCTTTTTCTCATCTGCATACACTTTTCTTTCCATTCCTGTGTCATTCCGATATCAGGGAACAGAACAATATTCCTGCCTTTGAGTACGTCAAAATTCTGCTCGTTAAAGCATCCGTTTTTACCGCCCGTTGCAAGCCAGATATATTCCGGTATATAGAATGAAGCAATGATAGCGGTCTTTTCGCTTTCCACTATGGCAACGGGCTTTCTGCTGTTGTATAAAAGATGTTCTCCAAAGTAGCATTGTTGTAAGTGGAATTCCGGTATATCAAGTTCTGTATGTACCCATGAAACATGTGCATATGGTTCTTTTATACGTTTTCCTGTCTCTGCATTATACTGCATGATTTTCCCGGTTCTTATTTTTCCGGATATGTCTGTTTGCCAGAATACCGTAGCATTTTTCCATTTCCTGGCGGTACCTACATGGTAAGTCTTCATCAGACGCAGTGCTGACTCATACCCCAGATGATTGGCAAGATACAGAAACAGGTTATTCTGTTCATAGCATTTCATTGTCTGCTGCATAATTTCATCTGGTATAAAAGAAGTGTCGGTATGCCGGTGTACAGGAGTGAGTCTTGGATGACATACAACAGGTTTCTTATCTTTTACAACAGGGAATGATTTATTGTATTCTTTACATTCCGGATGTTCATCAAAATACATTGCTGGGGTATAATGATAACCACAATTATTGATTCTGTTACATTTTCCTACATATTCGGGAAAGGAGATAGCCCTTGGGTATCGATATAACGGGTGAACTCACGATGCTTTCCGCACGAGGGGCAGGTGTATCTGTTTCTCTGGTGCCTGTTATAAGGCTCCAATATAAATCTGAAGTTTTCCATAATTTACTGTTTTTAGTGATTGACAAAGTGACAAAGTGATAAAGTCAGCCGTTAGTTTGTCACTTTATCACTTTGTCATTGTGCTTTTTTATAATTTCCATATTCGTGATAAAGGTAAGTTCCCGTTGCCTTTTTCAGGAAACGGTCATACGTGCTGGTACTCCAGTTCATTGAGACGGCTACTTCCAATCCTTCAGAACGTGTAAACTTATCCGGCAGCTTTTCCAACAGTTCTGTCTGCTTGGGAGTGAGCATCACGCCTTCAATCATGGAGCATATCTGCAGGGCAGTATTTTTAAAATAGGACACCAGGCGTATGGATTTTAGTACACTGTCAAGATCAATGCAGTTTTTGTCACCTTCATTACATACCCATTTGCACAGTTGTATAATCAGGCAGAATCTATGAATGTAAGTCTCAAATTTGCTGTATATACTGCGTCTTTTATCCGATTCCTCCATGTTCAACATATCTGCCATTGATGCTGCCATTCCATAATCTTTCGTCTGGCTCCAGGTTCATATTCCAGTCTTGTAGGATTTATGTTTCCGTGCTCATCATGTTCTATTTTCATCCTGATGAACGATTGCATAATCGTGTTCCATTCATTGAAATGGCTCATGTCAATATCATCATCTTTCCAGTATAGCTTATCCTGAATTTCAGGTATGGCAAAAAGAATACGGTCAAGGAAACCATTATTGCTTTTACTTCCTTTGAATGTATCGATAAGTATTTCCGGCTGGATTGTACCTATCACATTGGAAAACGGAGAGTCAATCATGATATTGTTGGTATTCATTTTGCGGTCGGAAATATACATGTACCCATTGAACAGTGATATGTAGAACTGTTCTTCCGAACCTTTGTTATAGCGTGTGAAATTATTGATCCATCCTTGCAGTTCATCCATGTAAAGACAAATGCCGCGCGGATTCTCTGATATAGACTTTGCCATAGCTTCCTGTGTGATATCAGAAACCAGAAATCTGGTGCGCACAGGTTCCTTGGGAAACATATCAAATCCCTGTTCCAGACGTTCCTTTTTACTCAAGCTCATTATTGATTCATACTTTCTGTACTCTTCGTTATATATTTCCTTCTGCTCCTTATCAAATCTGAACAGAGGTTCGAAGGCCGTTTTCAGAGGATGGCTTTTATTAGCACCCGGCCTTCCGACGAGAGCCATATATATGATACACTTTATATCCCATCCCGTTTTGAAATGAAGGATATGTGTATTGCCTATACAAGTGGAAATGGCTGTCATCATACTGCACGCAGTGTAGTCGATAGGAAATGCCAGGTACTCATACATATTCAGAATGATGTTTCTTATCTTATTGGGGAAAACATCAATAGGAAATGAAGAATCGTTCATTTTGCCTATCATGCTGACAGCATCATTTATTATACCACTTGGAGTTATTCTACTTTCTCCCATACCTGTTAATCACGTTTTAATACCCTGAATGACTCAATATGTGCTTCATCAGAGAGTTCATTAATACATTTCTTCTTGTGCATCTTCATCCATTCGAGAATCTCAGACCGGTAGAAATGGAGTGTATTACCCTGCTTAGAATGAGGAATACTGTTTTGACAAGTATACCGGTAAATGGTACTCACGCTTTTCTTTATAAGAGAACTTACTTCCTCGATGGATATCTCATCATCTTCCACCGACATGTTATTTTTAGAATTCTGAGCCTGTTTCCTCCATCATTTTATGAGGTGCTCTACAGCCTGCGGCAAGTTATCATGTTGTAACTTTGCCAAAAACATTGTTTTCGTTTTTCATCATTTGTAAAAATTTGATTTCTCTGCAAAAGAATGGCAAATGATGGATAAAAAAGCATGTCCTCATGAATTCCTCATGCGGTCCTCATGCTTTCCTCAAACTTTTAACAACTACAATGTAATATACTGTAATTCTGCGTGTTTATACTATGATTTATATGTATCCGGCTGACATAAAAAAGATTCCCATAAAACTTTAAATACAGTTTTACAGGAATCTTCAGTAATAAGTATTTTATTTGTTTTTACTGGATTTCTTTCAGATATTCGCTGAAGAAATTGCTTTTTTTCATATTTATGGCCTCAATACGGGAATTGGTTGCCAGTCTTGTACTGTTCTTGAATAATACATTGGCAGTGCAGAAAGAAGCTGATATGAACTTCTGGCACCCATTGAAGAAATCGGTTTTCTTTAGGTCTGTTCTACAATAGTGGCACATTATATAGAGGTTATGAATGAAAGCTCCCAAGTCAGTCTTTGACATTCTGTAGATTTCAGAAATCGGGTATTGTATATCTTCCTCTATTGGCATACCTGTAATTTGAGCAAAGGCATACTTTTTAAAATATTCAACTTCATAGGGCTTCAGACAATCGTCCAATTCCGTGCTGATATAATTATAAATAAAGGAAAACAGTTTGCATAATCTTGTATATCTGTCATCGGCCGGATTATCATTGCCGTTATTCTCTATTGCATCCAGATAATACTGTAATGGCTTCTGGTCATTTACGAGAAGTTCCTCAATCTTTTCGATCTGCTGTTGATGGCGGTTTTCCTGTTCTTTAAGTCGTACCATCAGCTCTTCGGCTACACTTTCATTGTTTGCCTCATTTTTGTATTCTTCCAGCAGTTTTTTCTTGCACCGGTATAAATGTCCGTTTGTCTTGTTATATATCCTCAGATTGACATAGGTAAGTTCCTTATGTAACCATTCCTGATCATCCTTATGCTCATTCAGCACAAGAATATATTTGTCCAGTTCACTTTGGATCTTCATATCGGAGGTTTTCCGCACTATCATAATAATTATAGCTATAAGACTGATTGCGGCCAAAGAGTAGGAGACAACCGAGAGTATGGGGCTGTATTTATACACTTTTGCTCCTGAGCAGATAACACCTACGACTAATAGCAGAAGCACTGCTATTAGCCAGATATAACCGATATGCAACTTTTTTGCATATCTGAATGGATTGATTTTAGAAATTGCCTTTTTCATATTGTTCCGTGTTTTGACTGATTGTATTAATGCTTAATCGTTTTGCAGCTTGTTCCTTTAATGGGTTCACGACTTTGGTATATCGCATTGTGGTACTTTCCTGTTTATGTCCGAGTACATTCTTGATAGTAATAATATCTGTACCGAGGGCCAGTGACAGGGTAGCGTATGTATGACGTGTACAATGGAAGTGCAAGTCTTTCTTTATACCTATGCTTTTGAACCATCTTTTCATCGGATAGGTCAGCATATATGTGGTAAGTCCGTTAAATACGAGTCCTTCACCACGTGGACCGATAACTTCCATGAGATCATCTCCGATAGGAACGTTTGCCATGTTCTTTGTTTTCTGCATACGTTTGAATACACACCATCCGCCTTTGGGCAATTCCTTGATGTCCTCCCACTTCAAAGCAAGAATGTCGCTTCTTCTGAAGCCTGTTATACAGGCGAAAATGATAGCCTTTCGCAATACCGGAATAGGGCATTCATTATTTATGATCAGCCTAATTCATGTTCTGTCAGATAATTGATTTCTGTTTCCTCTTCCGGAATCCTGTCAAGAAAATCATTGATATTCTCTTTGAGCATTCGTTTCTTATAGGCCTCTTTCAACATTCCTCTGAATGTGGAAAAATATCCCGCAGCCGAGTTCTGTTTCAGCTTTTTACTGTCGTCTCTCAGCTTGGCAGTATTCAGCAGATAGGAACGGAATCTCTGGCAGAGAGCCACATTGATATCTGCAAAAGTACATTTGTTGTTGGTGAAGGCAGCAAAGTGCTGATACACATAAATCCACTTCTTATTGTGTTTGAGTGATTCATTTTTGAAATAATCAAGAAAATCTGTTTTCTCAACAATCTTATCGTAAAAATCGAATTTCTCGTTTATTATCTGCTCCAGTACTCTCAGACGGAATATTTCCATCTTCTGCATAATACTTTTTACATGTTCACGTTCCGCAAATGATTTGGGCTTTTCCGGAAGATGTACATTGAGAAAATAGCGGCGTGTTGTTCTGTTAGTTCCAGGAATGAGAATAGGAGGGTAGAAGTCAAGATATAATGAAACTTTTCCCTTACTTATTTTCTTTTTTCTAAGATATACTTTTGAAATCATGATAATTCGGATTTGATAGGTGATACATTAGCGTTGTTTGTCATAGATTGCCGTTTACTCATGTGCGGCTATGGCAGGTTCATTAACATTATTTATGGCAATGTTTCCTGTACCAAATACCTTTCTGAGTCCTTCAATGCTTATAATGACATTCTTTCCCTTTGTCTTCTTGGGAATGTTGTACCATTTGCATCTGTTGTAGATAGTGTCACGATCTACATTGAACAATGCACAAGCTTCGGGGACAGTTATATATCCGTCCTCGCCAATCCGGGCATTTTTGATTTCATCAACATGTTTCTTGGAATACAAGGTAGTATTCCCGGTCTTTTCCTTTTTCTTGGGAATTTTATACCTTGAGGTTAAAGCTGTGTACAGCCTTTACCGTCATCTTGTAGATTTTCTGGATCTGTTCGATTGTGTACCACTCTGTTATTTCTTCAGCTTCCTTATATCCCAACTTTCTGAAATAGCGGTCAATATGTTCCATACTGAACAGCCTCTTTCCTGAAAGAGTAGCTGAAGGAATGTTGTTTTCTTTAGCAATCACATAAAGTCTGCTATAAGAAATCTGGTACTTTTCTTCTATCTCTTTTGCAGAGTAGAAATCAGTAATTGTTTTTGTAGACTTAATAGGTCTTTCTTGCATTGTTTTTACGCTTTTTAAATTCATCATAACCGTTTCAACCTCTTTGCGTTTAACAATAATTCTACTACCAATTGTGAAAAAGGAATTTCATAAATCCGCATGTAAGTATAAATACTTTTTCGGCTTACCCCCAGATAAATGGCGAGTTGTTTCAGGCTAATAAATTCTCTCGCCTGTATAACTTCCA
>ENA-OQJS01000055-OQJS01000055.1-human-gut-metagenome-genome-assembly--contig:-NODE-55-length-22295-cov-1.682109_pt1 | contig 22295 bp, 19 predicted proteins | sample MGYA00242598_ERZ504764 | MGnify/ENA primary metagenome ERZ504764 (study PRJEB26092, sample SAMD00036368) | human gut metagenome | host: Homo sapiens | study: EMG produced TPA metagenomics assembly of...
TATCGTACCCGAAACAGAAGTAGAAGATGTACTGGCATTCGTTGGTGAGTGTGAACAAGTATGGCAGTGATGAATTTGCTACAATCGAAGAAGGACTGAGCTTTAAGGCAGAACGTGTGGAATTGCCGAAGTACATGGTTCCTGAAGAAATCCGCGATAACTTGGTAGATGCTATCTATGCATGTCCTAACGGAGTGGAACGTTTCATCCCGACTATTCCTGATACAGTAGAAACATCTTCTAACCTTGCCATTGTTGAAATTGCCAATGGAAAGGCAGCTGTTAAAGTTTTGACACGTAGTTCTCGTGAATCAATGAAAGATTACCGTAATACAGCTATCGAAAGCTGCTTCTCTATGGCTGGTATGCATGTAGAACGTTCAGGCAGCTATTCAGGATGGGAACCAAATGTTAATTCTCCTATCCTTCACGCCATGAAGGAATCGTATAAGGCACAGTTTGGCGAACTTCCTGAAGTGAAGGTTATACATGCCGGACTGGAATGTGGTATTATCGGAGCAGTAGTTCCGGGACTTGATATGATTTCTTTCGGTCCTACTTTGCAGTGCCCGCATACTCCGGAAGAACGTTGTCACATTCCTTCAGTTTCGAAGTTCTATGACTTCCTGACTGCAAACGTTGGAAAATACTCCTGAAAAATAATTCTTGAGATACATATAATAGCCTGCCTGAACGACGAGGAAATCGTTGTCCGGGCAGGCTATTTTTTGTCTTTCCTTGTATTATGGGAAAAACGTTCTTTTCTCTTTTCTTACTCTCTGTGAACTCTTTTAAAAAGCTCAGCAGAATAGCTGGATTTTTTGTACAAAACATCTGGAAATTTCTACAATTTTTTTGAAAATATCGAGATGTTTTTCTGCATTTATCAGCATGTTTTTTTTGTAGACCTCTAATTGTTACAAATTTCCTTTATTGCTCCATTATCGGTTTATCAATTTATTACCTGGATTGAAGCAAAATTATGTGTGTTTTTACTGATAATATCTACAAATTACATACGGTTTTTCTGGCTTTCACCGGCTCCGGTACCTTTGTATTTGCTCTTGGCTGTATTGAACTTGTATCTTATTGTTACAGAAAACTCACGATTATCGTAAGAATTTTTTTGATAAATATTATAATCTCCAGAATATAAGTGATAATAATCTTTGTTTGTATCGAGTAAGTCACTGCCTTTCAATTCAACACTGAGAGCATCTTTCAAGAAACTTTTTCTGACAGACAGATTTATGCTGCCTGTCGGATGTTCTATGTAAATATTCTGATAAGCACCTTTACTTTGGATATTGGCATCCAGTCCGATAATAAATTCTTTTGGCAATTCGATGGTATTATTGAAGTTTGCTACATAAACTGGAGTTTTCATATCGAAAGGTTTGCTAAAGGATTCTACTGTAAGCCATTGTTTTTTTACACCTATTCCAATCATTGGTGACCAGCAGCCTATTTTAGGTGAGACCGAAAGAAAAGCTGAGAAAGTTGGAATGGATTTATTCCAGTTACGATAGCTTAACATGGTCTGTGAACCATCTTCTTCTGTCAATTCACCCCAATATAATATCCAGTTTTTAGTCTGACTGTAAGACAGACTGAGCTGTAACCATTTCCATACGGTAGCCAATGACAGGTCGTGTATAATGGTTGGGCGAAGTGTCGGAGTTCCCTTTTGCTGGATGAAACGGTCTGAGTAGGAAACATTGTTACTAAGTTGTTGATAAGAAGGTCTGACTGTTTTTGCTGTGTAACTTAACTGGGTCTGTATATTTCCCCATTTGGTAGAGAACGACAGATGAGGAAATACATTGTCGAATGTCCGGCTCTGTTCATCTATATGTTGGTTATTCTCGAAATAGTCGAATTTATCATGTTCGTATCTTACTCCAACAGACCAGTCGCCCCACGGGAAGTTCTGGCTATATTCTGCGAATCCGGCAGCATTTATTTCTTTAAGCTTGCTGTATGAAGTGGGTACATAATTTTCTTCATTAAGATAATCATCATTTCGATGTGTATAGGTTACCTCACTTCCTACGGCAAGTGTTCCTTTTCCTAAAGGCAAGGAAACTATGAGTTTTCCGGCAACCAGACGGTTCTTTACATCTCCTATTGAATGTACATCGCGATCTTCATACTTTTCACTCAACTCTTTTACATTGGAGTATTCCCGGTTACCATTTTGGAAATAGTCTATATTGAAATCAATATTTGCAGTACCGACTATACCGTTATAATATGCATTGATTTCATGTCCCCAATCATCGTCGGTATAATTGTTGGCGGTAGAATATATTTCGTCGTAAAGCTGATTGTCGGTGGTTACATGTGTATAGGTTTCTCTGGATCCATCTGGAGAAAGCTGTTTGTTAGGTTGATATTTCATTCCCAATGTATGCTTGTCGTTTATTTGATAATTGAATCTGATATTGCCTTCCAGTATCTTGGATAAATTATCGTTGAAACTATTCATGTTATGGGTCCATTCCTGCGTTCCTCTTTTCTTAAGAATAACGGTATAATCCTGTATATACTTCATATTACTAAAGTAAATGGAGCCGAAAATATCCAGGTCGTGATGACGATAATTCAGGTTGGCCTGTTCGATCCAGTCTGTATTTTTCGACTGATAATAGCTGGACCGTAAGTAAATTAACTCCTATTCAGAAGACACAGATCATTATGTTGCTTCAAGAGCTGCAGAATACTGTAGGATTCTTGGGTGGCGGTATTAATGATGCTGCTGCTTTGCGTCAGTCGGATATCGGCATTTCGGTTGATTCTGCTGTAGATATAGCCAAATAGATATTATTCTACTGGAAAAGGACTTGACGGTGTTGGAAGATGGTGTACTTGAGGGTAAAAAAACATTTGGAAATATCACTAAGTATATAAAGATGACAGCAAGTTCGAATTTTGGAAATATGTTTAGTGTAATGGCTGCAAGTGCATTTTTGCCTTTCCTTCCGATGTTGCCGATTCATCTGCTGATTCAGAATTTGCTTTATGATATTTCGCAGACTACCATTCCTTTTGACCGTATGGATGTTGATTATCTCCGTAAGCCTCGTAAATGGGATGCTTCTGATATTAGCCGTTTTATGATATTTATCGGACCGATAAGTTCTATTTTTGATATTGTTACTTATCTGGTGATGTGGTATGTGTTCAGCTGTAATTCTGTGGAACATCAGACGTTATTTCAGTCGGGCTGGTTTATAGAAGGTTTACTGTCGCAGACATTGATTGTTCATATGATTCGTACGCAGAAAATACCATTTATACAAAGTTGTGCTTCGTGGCAGGTTACCGGACTGACTGTGCTGATAATGGTTATTGGAATTATCATTCCTTTCTCTCCTTTCGGAACTTCAATCGGACTTGAATCTTTGCCATTAAGCTATTTCCCCTGGCTTGTCGGTATTCTGCTTTCATACTGTGTACTGACTCAAATGATAAAAAACTGGTATATCAAGCGATTTGTAAAATGGTTGTGATAAATGATTGTGAAGAGATTTGTTTTATGTGCTGCTATGGTAATGGTTGCATTTACAAACCATTACCTTGCGGCTCAGGATTTTAATCTGACCTACACTACTGAATTTCAAACTGATTTTCGTAAAGGAGCAAAATGGGTGAATTTACTTCGTACTGATTTCCTGCAATCCTTAGGCAATTCGGTTAACATTGAGGTTGCTTCTATCGGTGTGGCACGAACGAGTGATAAGAAGCTGGTTGATGATTTGCAAGTATATTCGAATATTGAAGAAGAAAATTTGCCTCTGGCTTTAGCCATATTAGGGATAAACTGGCATGTAAGGGCTTCTTCTCTTTTTGTTGGAATACGGAATCTGAATGAAGATTATTTTAATTCACCGTGTACATCTTTGTTTACCAATAGCTCATGCGGTATATTTCCTACTTTGTCGGCTAATTATCCGATTGCAAATTATCCGGTGGCTTCAGTAGGTATGGATTATAAGTTGAAGTTGGGAAACTGGCATGTGGAAACTTCCATTTATAATGGAACCGGCTATAACATGTTTGTCGGAAAGGAAAATGTTTTTCGTTTTTGTCCGAAAACGGATGGAATATTGAGTATTACATCATTAAATTATCAAAACAATGATAGCGGTTATTATATGGGCATTGCTTTACATAGCGGGATGTCTGCTGGTGATGAAAGTGGAAATGATGAAACGGAAGAAAAGAAAAAGTTGAATACAGTACTTTGGGGATATGCGGAACAAAAACTTTCTTCTGGTCTGTATACTTTGTTTCAATATTCCATAAATCCGACAGAGAAACAAGGATGCCGTAGTTATGTAGGTGGTGGACTTGTAATGCGTTATAAGAAAATAGAAGGAGGTGTGTTTGCTGATTATGCAGATTTTACAACTGAACATGAATGGGCAAGTGAGTTGACTTGTAAGTTCTTGTTTGGGAAAAGTGGATATGTACAGCCTGCCTTCCATCTGATAGCCAACACTCGTGAATGTAATTGGGTCGGACTAATCAGGTTAGGGTATGAGATATAATTTTTTCTGAGAGTGTGTCGTGATGTCTTTCGGGGCACACTCTCAGATATTTATTTGGCTATTTTCAGAAATGCTTCTATATCTCGCCGGATCATCTGATAAAGAGGTGATGACTGGTAATGAGGATTTTTACGGATAACCACTTCTATATCAACCTGACTACGCTGATAGGCTGTGAGCTCATTATGTAACTGAATGTCGTGTAAAGCTAAATCGTGTATTTGTTGTTCACGTTCGCGACGGAGTACTGTGCATACCGGAATCAGCAGACGCAGTATGACATTGTCCATAATGTGATGCCCTTGAATGAACATGTAAGTATTGTCCGGGTACACTCCCAATGTACGGAACTCTTTTTTCATATCTTCGATCTCTTCCAGAGCTTCTACATGCCGTCTTTCTAACTCATGAAGTTTACGGTTGACTTTTTTGGACATGATTTCCAGACTTTTTTCAGGATGGCGTGTGCTGACTTGGTCTAACTTTACGAAAGAGCAGAAATCCAGTAAGGAAAATTCTGATAAATTATGTTGGCGGTAAAACCATACAGACCAGATGAAAAGCGGATAGGCTATTTCTGAATAGAGTTTCATGAAGGCAGGAAAGTCAATCAGTTTATGGTCGTTTAGCGTAGCTGTAACACACGCTTCGTGTAAGCCTTCGGCATAGCAGTGGTAATTTTCTATGGCATAGGCGTACGTCTGTAATACGTAGGGGCTGTTGATGATATACCGTGACGTTTGAGTCCTTCCTTGAAGAAGATAATCGTAATCACTGTCAACACAGGCTATCATATTTTCTCCCAGACGACTTCCCAGTTCGTTCATCAAAACTGATTTCTTTCCCTTGGCAAGTGAACTTCGGGATGGCAACATGACTTCAAAGTAACGTTTGTCATTCTCATATTCGGCCAGAAGGGAACGCCAAAAAGATATGTCATCGTAACTTTCTACATATGCGACGATTTTTCTTTTTGCTTGTTTTGGCTTCAGACTGTTGCTGCTCCAATATAGAGTGAAGAAAGGTTTTCTGTAAGTCTTTTTCCCATAGCCGTAATTGTTTAATGAGTAGTTATATCACTTACTTCTGTCACTGCATCTATCCATCCGTTCATAATTAAGGCAGGAGAGTGGGTGGTAAGTATGATCTGTACATTAGGGTTTAAGCTTCGGATGAGTGAAATCAACCGTTGTTGCCATTCTACATGAAGAGATATTTCGGGCTCATCCATAAATAGTGCAAATGGCTGATTGTCTTGTACCAGTACGGTAAGCAAAATGACAAGCATTTGTTTTTCTCCTGATGACAGCTGGTAAGGAGTTAATATATCACCATCTTGCTCGAATAAGATTTCGTTGCTTCTGCGGTTTATTTTTTTCCCGGTTTCGCTGAAAAGATCATCCATTAAGTCCTGGAATTTTGTTTTGGGACGTGAAACTTCAGCAGCACGAGCCTGATCTTCTATAACTCCGCTTGTAAGCAGTTCGATAATTCTGTTTCCGATATTTACCTGATAATCCAGATAGCGACGCTGAAGCAGATATAATTGCCAGTCGAGTTCTGTTTTTACACTTGAGTTTCCTATCTTTTCAAGCAGTCCGGAATTGATTAGCGGACGGTCGAAACTACGGATTACGTCAAATCGGATGAAATTAGCATCTTCAGGAGAGAATACGAAAGAAACTCCCGCTGTACGCCATTAGTCAATGCATGCCCTTCCAATTCGTTAAGATATCGTACGGAATTGTTCAAAATTGTACTTTTACCAATACCATTTACTCCGCTTAAAATGTTGACATCAGCACGTAAGTCCCATGAGATATTCTTTCTTCCCCATAGACCTTTAATTTCGATACGTTTAATGTAGTCGGCTTGCTTCTTCATGGTTGTATTTGTTTATACGCTTTAAACAAAAATACGGATAATCTTGGAATAAATCAATGTTTACAGCTCTCTTTTTTCGGATAACTCTTACCTTTGCATCGTAAAAAATATGATAGAAAACATGAATGTAAAAGTTATAAGAGCACATCTTGCTTTGCTGGGTGCGGCGAGTATGTGGGGATTGATGTCGCCAATGGGAAAGGCGGCCATGGAAGCTGGTATAACCGGATTGTCGTTGGCTACAATGCGTATGATAGGTGGTGCGGTTTGTTTTTGGATTGCGTCATTGTTTGCTCCGAAGGAGAAAGTTGGTTCGCATGATTTGATGTTGCTTTTCTTTGCCGGACTGTTGGGTATTGTGTGCAATCAGGGATGTTTTACATTTGGTTTGTCGCTTACATCTCCTATAGATGCTTCTATTGTAACTACTACCATGCCGATAGTAACTATGATATTGGCTGCACTTTTTTTGAAAGAACCTGTTACACCCAAGAAGGTTATTGGTATATTTCTAGGCTCAATCGGTGCGCTTATGCTGATTTTAAGCAATCAGGGCGGATCGGTAGATGGAGGAGGCAGTATTTTGGGAGATGCATTGTGCATAACGGCTCAGGTAAGTTTTGCCTGTTATCTGACTATATTTAAGAAACTTATTTCGCGCTACAATGTGTTTACACTGATGAAATGGATGTTTACCTATGCAGCTATCTGTTTCATTCCTTTTTCTTACCGTGATTTTTCAGCAATGACGACTATGTCTTTCTCTGCTACGGTATGGATGGAAGTTGGTTATGTTGTCTTATTCGGAACATTCTTTGCCTATATTTTGATGCTCGTAGGTCAGAAGACACTTCGCCCTACCGTCGTAAGTATGTATAACTATATACAGCCCATTGTTGGAACTACAGTATCAGTCTTTTTAGGAATGGGAGTCTTTGGCTGGACCAAAGCATTGGCAGCGGTATTGATTTTTGTAGGTGTTTATGTTGTAACCCAGAGTAAGTCGCGGGCACAGATGCTGGCTGAAGGTGAGAAGGAATAAATGTTTAGCCTATGAGAGAAGATCCGTGTATAAAATCTCCTGTACTTTATTTGCAACATCAATATGAATTGTTGCAGATAGAATATGAATACGAAAAGGAACAGTTTAAGCAGCAAACAGAGCTGATGGGTATTGGACGGAAAATCAAGCGCGGTATGTGCTGGTATCCGTTAAATCTGGGACGAAATTATTATAACGCCTTAAATCAGCTGGTGATAGAAGTTGAGCGGCGTGAAGACAAGGATATCGAACATCAGTTTGAATATGGACGTCCGGTATGTTTCTTTACGCAAGATGTTTCGGGTAAATTGAATTATCTGAACTTTGTCGCAACAGTAAACTACGTGGATGAAGATCGGATGGTTGTGATTCTTCCTTCCGTTGATGCTTTGCTTGCCTTGCAAAGTAAAGAAGTCGTAGGTGTACAACTTTATTTTGATGAAACAAGTTATCGCCTGATGTTTGAGGCTTTAAAGCAAGTTATCGGAGCAAAAAATAATCGTTTGGCAGAGTTGCGTGATATCTTTCATGGAACTCAGCCTGCTTCTACTTTTTCGTTTCATCCTTTGCGCTTTCCTTGGTTAAATGCTACGCAGGAGGAAGCTGTAAATAAAGTACTTCATGCTAAGGATGTAGCAATCGTACATGGGCCTCCCGGAACGGGAAAAACTACTACTCTGGTAGAGGCTGTATACGAAACTCTTCATCGGGAAAATCAGGTATTGGTTTGTGCACAGAGTAATATGGCCGTCGACTGGATAAGTGAAAAACTAGTCGACAGGGGAGTAAGTGTATTACGTATAGGAAATCCTAGTCGGGTGAATGATAAGATGTTATCGTTCACTTATGAACGCCGTTTTGAATCTCATCCTGATTATCCGCAGCTATGGAGTATTCGTAAAGCGATACGCGAATTGTATGCCAGGAGCAGAAAAGGCGCTGAACGAGAAGCTGTCCGGCAAAAGATTAATTCGCTGAAAGACCGTGCAACAGAATTGGAGATTCGTATCAATGAATCTTTATTTTCTGAGGCTCGTGTAATTGCCTGCACATTGGTTGGCAGTGCCAATCGCTTGTTGACAGGGCAGAAATTCGGAACATTGTTTATTGATGAGGCCGCTCAGGCACTTGAAGCTGCCTGCTGGATTCCGATACGGAAAGCCGACCGGGTGATATTGGCAGGAGATCATTGTCAGCTTCCTCCGACGGTAAAGGCACCGGAAGCTCTTCGTGCAGGACTGGGACATACGCTGATGCAGACTATTGTAAAGAATAAACCCGATACTGTTTCACTGCTGAAGCTCCAGTATCGTATGAATGATGAGATTATGCGTTTTTCATCGGAATGGTTTTACGGAGGGATGTTGCAGTCTGCTCCTGAAGTAAAATATCGTAGCATTCTCGATTTTGATACTCCTATTGAATGGATCAATACTGAAGGATTAGATTGTAATGAGGAGTTTATTGGTGAAAATTATGGAAGAATAAACAAGTCGGAAGCTGAATTATCTATCGAGCAGCTGAAAGGTTATATTACCAAAATAGGGCGGGAACGTTTCTTGGATGAACGGATTGATGTGGGTATGATTTCGCCATATAAGGCACAGGTACAATATTTGCGCCGTCTTGTCCGAAATGATGCTTTTTTTAAGCCTTACCGGCAGGCTATCACGATTAATACTGTGGATGGATTTCAGGGACAGGAACGTGATGTGATTCTGATTAGTTTGGTACGTGCTAACGAGGAAGGACAGATTGGTTTCCTGAATGATTTACGACGTATGAATGTTGCGATTACCCGAGCTCGTATGAAACTGATTATATTGGGAGATGCTTCAACATTAACCCGGCATGCTTTTTACAAGAAGCTATATACTTACATAGAAAGTCTGCATGAATAGTTCGAGGATATTGATACACTGATAAACAAAAACTCTTCTTTTATTTCTGGAAACAATCATTTACAGATGATAAAAGAAGAGTTTTTTTATAATGCTTTTTAAAATATGGATATGGATTTATCCTGCTTGAAGACGCTTTTTATTCCGGTAAGTTTTTAATCGTTCTAACGCGTGTTTACGACTTAACATGATTTGGCGTCGGTATACGATACAGGTTGTAATAAAATACACTACGGCTTGTATCCATAATCCCCTGATTATAGGTAAGACATCATGTAGTGTTGCTCCCATGGTATTGATGCGTACATAACCGTTTATTCCAAACGTAGAAGGGAAGAGCCATGAGAATATTTCCCAAAATTTAGGAATAGCTGCGCCTGGCCATGATATACCTGATATAAACAGTAAAGGTACAGAGGTAAATACAAATATCAGCATGCACGATTCTCTGTGATGAACGAATATAGAGCAGGTCATGGCAAAGAAAATACATGCCAGCAGATAAGGTAAAGTAAACCAGAATAAAGTAGCTGGTTGAGCTATCTGTACCAGGCTGAATATTTTAGGAACCAGACAGAGAATATATGTCGACATAACAGTATAGATCATCAGGTATGCAAGCGATTTTCCTAATACAATGCGTAATGTCCCTTGATATTGTCGGCTGATAGGTACAAGGTCGCGGAATCGATTGTTTTCGCGTGCTGTTCCAGCAGACAAACCTACTCCCAGCAATAGAGTTTGTTGGATAATAAGTATTAAAACAGCTGGAATAAGGAAGCTGGCAAAACCGTCTTGTGGATTGAACAAAGAAACAGACTCATATTCTATTGGAGTTGTACTGATTTCATCTTGTCGTTCTGTTGTATTACCTAATCTCTTTACCTGAATCTCCTTATTCATTTTCAAGGAGGTTTCTGTATTTGCCAGCAAAATTGCTTTGTAATAAAGCATTCCGCTCATGTCGCAATAAATGCTTACGTGAGCTTGCTTACCTTCGGCCAGATCTTGACTGAAGCTTTCAGGGATATATATAATGCCATATACCTTTTGGTCCTTAAGCAATAGCCTTGCTTCTTCCATATCGGCGCAATAAGACTGTATATGTACATCGGGACTTCCATCTACCATACGTATGTATTTTCTGCTTTGAGAACTGTTATTCGCGTCTACCACTGCTGTGGGAACCTCACGAACAACCTCGTTTGTATATATGAAAGCATATATCAACGGGTAAGCTAATGGAACCAGCAGGAAAAATATCAGGACTCCCTGATCTTTTATCGTAGCTTTAAGTTCCTTTCTGAATATATAGAACAGTCCATTCAGCCCTTGCCGTATAATATGTCGGAGTGAATATTTTTCCATGATTGACCTTTTAAGGAATATATGTATAGTGTAACATGATTGTACGCAGTTTCTTCAATACAAAGAATGGCAGCAGCATAGATATGATTAATGCCACTACAGAATGCCAGGCATAAATAAGTGGATAACCGTTGAGTGCAAGGTTGGCATATAGTAAAAAGTAATGCTCAATGGGAATAGCACACTGAGTGCCTGAAGAGTCGGATGCATGGCCATAACCGGAAATGTAAATCCTGAAATGGAAAAAGATAAAAACTCCCCAAAGTGAGGCTGCACTAAGAGCTAGACGAAGCGTGCCAAATAGGCCAAAGAAAAACAGACCTACAGCTTGTGAAGCCAGTACTAATAAGAGTCCTGACAATAACATTGGGAAGATACCACTGTTACATGGGTAATGTAAAAATCCATAGAGATATACATTGTAGAATACAGCTATGATAAAAAACAGAATTGTTTGTGGCAATAATTTGCCAACCAATGCTGTAACAATGGAATTATCTGCTAAATGAAGTAACTCCTTTGCTGTATTTTCTTTTATTTCAACTCCTATTGTATATGCTGTAATTAGAAAAATCAGTAGCATCAATATTCCGGGAAATAGTGTGTTACACAGATATACGGAATAGTTTAGCCAGGGATTATTCAGTGGGTGAGTATCAATGACAATTGGTTGTAAGAATGCTACAGCCTGATCTTCTGTTGCTCCCTTGGCCAATAAGGTACTCTGACCTATGGCAGCAGAAGCAAGCTCACTCATCGTACGTTGATCTCTGTAAAGTAGAGAACCGGCTATCAGGTATGAATAGTTTGTGTAAAAAGACACTTTAGGTTGTCTGCCTGCTATTGCTTTCTCTGTAGTCCCTTCCGGAATGTAATAGAATGAATAAATTTCTCCGCGCTGGATGGCTTCCCTTGCTTCGTTAAAACTACCGTAGTGGGCTACGATTTTAGTCTGCTGAAAAGCATCCAGATTACGTATGATCGTACGTGTAGTTGAAGTATTGTCAAGGTCCACTATGCTGCAGGCATATTGGTAGGTAGCCGCCTGCTCATTAGCGTAGTAAAGAAAATATAACTGAAAATCGGAGCTATTACCATGCAAAGAGATACATCGGCTTGGTTGCGATGCGTATAACTTCTCGTTTCGCAATTTGTAACAGGCGTTTATGGACAGTAATTGACATAGTTTATTCTTTATTTTTCAATAATAGCAGACATGCCGGGGCGTAAGTTTTCTACTGTTTGTACGGGTTTGGCTTTTACCTCAAAAGTTTTTAAATCGAATTGTCCGGTTGTCTTGGTTGCTTTCCATGCTGCATAAGTTCCCAAATCTTTCATGTATGTGACCTTGAAAGTTGCATTCTTTTCTAATGCAGGTATATAAGCTGTAATTTCCCCTCCTACGGTAAAATCTTTCAAGAAATCTTCTCGTACATTAAAGGTTACCCACATATCGTCTAGCTGAGCAACATTCATGATTGGAGCTCCAGTACCTACCAGCTCACCTACTTTAGGGAATATTTCTGTAACTTCTCCATCGGCAGACGCTATCAGATAAGTTTCGTTTATATACGAAGTAACTTCGGCCACAGCACCTTTCGCACGCTCTACCTGAGCTGCTGCCATTGCTTTGTCTTCACGTTGTGCACCATTTTTAGCCATTGTGTATTGTGCTTTGGCAGCCCGTTCTGTTGCGGCCATAGCATCATATTGAGCTTTTGCTTCATCTCTTTTTTGAGCAGACATAACTCCTTCTTCATACAATCTGTTTACACGGTTATATGATTTTTCTGCGATGTCCAGACCAGCTTTTGCCTTTTGCCACATTTCGAATGCTGCTTGCAACTGTTCTGAACGAGTGCCACGGATTGCTTTTTCATTTAAAGCCTGTGCAGCTTGTTCTGCTGCCTGTGCCTGAGATAATTTAGCCTGTACATCCGGAGCTTCAAGTATAGCAAGTGTATCTCCAGCCTTTACTTTTTCTCCTTCATCTACTAAAAATTTAAGTATACGTCCTGGCACTTTGCTCGAAACGCGATATTCAGTTGCTTCTGCCTGACCTTGAATAATTTCAGGACCTTTTCCGAGAGTAAAGAATCCGATGATACTTACAATGACAATTACTGCAGCAAGTGTAAAAAATGCCAGCATGATATTGCTGTGTTGAGATTTTTCAGTCATATTGATTTATTATTTTAATGTTCCCATTGATTTGTTCAAATATATTTCACTCATTTTTAAATCGATTTGTGCATCAATCTTGCCAGATTGTGCTGACAACCAAGCCGTTTGTGCTTCTAACACATTGCTTGCAGGTATGACTCCTTCTTTAAATCCCAGATTAGCATATCGCAAATTTTCTTCGGCTTTTTCCATGTTTTTTTCTGCCATGGTCAGCTTTTTCACAGCTTCATTAACTTTATACGAGCTTTGTGTGACCTGGAGCTCTACCTTTTCTTTTATGTCTTCCAGTTGGTAGCGTGCTATATTGGCTTCAGCTTTAGCAGCTTTGACTTTGTATATACCTTCTCCCCAATGGAATACAGGTATTTTTACGACAACACCGATTCCCCACATTCCTCTGAATTTATTTTCAAATCCATTAGTCAGTGAAGGATTTGTGAATAAGTAGTTTGCTGTTAATCCGACTGAAGGAAGAAACTCGGCACGAGCAACATTTACCTTCTGTCTGTAAATCTTTTCGGCAAGTTCTAGCGATTTAAGTTCCTGACGGTTTGCAAATGCTGTATTTACATTGCTTTCCGTGTATGTATTGGGTAATGTCAAATCTTTAATTTCTTCATCTGCCAGTCGTATTTCTGTATCCAATGGGATGCCACAGAGCTGGCATAGCACCATTTTAGATAGGCTTAACCCATCTTCTACCTGAGTAAGTGTTATTTCTGCTTCATTTACTTTTACTTTTACACTGAGTTCATCTGCTGTTGTAGCTACTCCTTCGGCAACCATTTTACTCACGTCAGAGTCTAACTTTTGAACAAGTTTCAGGAAGCTTTCTGCCAATTTCTTTTTATTGACCAGAGAGATGACTTGCCAGTAGGCTTGATCAGTACTTAATATTACATCCTGCATGCCTGTAGCATGTTGTGATTGTGCCAACTGCTCTGCATACTTCGTTATTTTATTATATGCTACGATTTTTCCTCCCATAAAAATAGGCTGGGTAAGGGTAGCAGCTCCTACATATAAATTTCTGGTATCAGTACGAAATGCATCAATAATACTTTGTCCTGCATTGTTTAATGCTCCTGGAATTTTTCCCATAGCATTACTTAAAGGGGTAAGGAGGGGAAGCAATTCAGGATGTTGCATTGCTATTTGTTGCAATTCTTGTCCCAAATGCTGTAATTCGTTTCCTACGCTGGTTCCCATATTGCCAATGACTTGTTTCTGGTCATTGCTTAGTAAAGATATTTCTTTTTGGGTACGCATATAGCTTCCCGTCACATCTATCTTTGGGAGATAATTCGTAAATGCTGCTTTTTGCTGGTAGTGAGCAGCATTTATTTTTTCTTGCGCGATGCGTAGTTCTTTGTTGTTCGCGAGAGCCAGTGCACGGCAACTGTCCAAATTTAAGATTCGTTGGGCATAACCATTTAGAACCAGCCCGAACAATAAAATGAAACTTAAAATTCTTTTCATTACCAATTTTCTTTAGTGTTTAGTTGCTTATGCAACATTGCAAATGTATTATAATATAAACAAATCACCAAGTAAAAAGGTTGAAAAGGAAGAGCGTTTCTGTGTCTTTTTTTGCTTTTTTTAGCTTAATGTCTTTTTTAAAAAATTAGAAACTAGTCAGTTTAGAACGTTTGGGTTTATTAGCAATAGAATTAGAAACCACTTGTGGAGTAGAGTTTGTACCAAACCAACGTGTCATTATTCTAGTTTCACTAGGAGTTGTTGATGGGAAATTGCCATGTTCTATGTGATACAATACAGGGACCATCAAGGAATCTTGTTCTGTTCCCAGTTCTCCCAAATATCCGGTAAGATCCTCACTTTCTTCATAATCGGGCTTTAGGCATCTGTATAATAATCGTAATAATTTTCTGAATTACTTATGTACGAAGTAGTTAGCCAGAATTCTAGTTGCGGATGAGCTGCATTGGTGAATAAACTTTGAGCTACATTTTTACCAAATGTATTTTCTCCTACCTGAATTAATTTGTCACCTAAATATGGGCGCAGGCAGTTGATTATGATTTCTGAAGCTGAAGCTGTATTTCCTGTTGTCAGCACATAGAGATGGTCGAACGAAGCATTGGATACTCCTTGCAGAAGAGCTGGGTCGAACACATAATTTTCTGTTTTATTCAGTTTATCATTAAATATCAGGTTGAAACATGTTTTTCCCATTGCATCAGCAGGAGCAAGTATGGTACTCAATAGCAAAGCTGTAGAAACGTAGCCACCGGGGTTGTATCTTAAATCCAGAACAATCTCATTGGGTGATGAGGCTAGCCCTTCTGCAAATTTGCTTTTCAGCTCAGTTTCCTCTGTTATTTCGAAACTGTTATACATGATATAGAAAACTTTTTTTTCCGCCCGATGTTGTAAAATTGCGTGTTAAGTATACACTTGGTTCCTCAACGATTCGTGGAGCAGGTGTCGTAAATTCCAGACTGTCTGGAGTTCCGTTGTCATTCATTCTTGCAACCTGATAGCGGTAAGTTTTGCTTGGGCGTTGGAAGTATTCTGTATAATTGCTGCTCGTAATTTTCTGACTGTCGACCATAAAAATATGATCGCCACGCTTCAATCCCATTTCACTGGCCGGAGAATCCGGTTGAGTATATAATATTGTATAATAATAGTCTCCGCTTACACCGCGAACCAAACTTCCTTCGATGCCGAATGTAGGATAACTGCTTTGCACACGGGATATTTTAACAGAATCGATGTGAGAGAAAAGAACACCATTTTTCTGGTCACGATCAGATGCCACCGATGTTAAAAAATCTGCCGGCTTATCGAAAAAATCCAGTCCGTCTTCAGCAGGAAGATCCTCATAGAACAGATAATTCTGTTGCATGGTTTCATACATCCATGTCTTACTTGCAATTAAGGCATAGTATTCACCAGAACGGTCTTCTCCGCATGACGATAGAAAAAACGTTGGAAAAATGGAACTGAGTATGAAATAAATTAAGTATTTTCTCATAAAGTTTTATTTCATTTCGAATGAGTTCTGACCGATCATATTGCCATCAGCAAAGATGTATACAGTATATGTTCCCGCAGGGAGGAATTCTTCTACATCCCAATATACAGTAACGCTTTGTTCCTCACCAGTATATTCAATATATTTCTTAATGGAATATGTAATCTGACGATCTTCGTATGGGAATGTTGTATCACCTTTCGATAAGATTTCGTTGTTAGGTTTGGCAATACGGATATATAGAGTTTTATTACCCGTTTTGGCTGTAATATTCTTGACGATGGTGAACGAGATAGCAATTTTCTTCACGTCCTTTACTTTACGTGCTTTTTTACCTCGTTTATTCATTGGAAGAGCAGATATATTCGTTGCATCAAGCTGGGCTGCCAGTGATACTCGCTCATTAAGATTTTTCTTTTCAGCGGCTAGGGTATTGATTTGTGCAGTAGCTGCTGTATATTTACTTTTCACTTCCTGATTTTCTTCCATCAGTGCAGCATTGATTCGATTCAGTGAGTCGATTTGCATGACATAACTTCTCAATACGGCACGAACAGTTTTCAGTTCTTTTTTCAAGCGTATGATTTCAGCGGCATTGCTACTTTTTACCTGACGGAGTTCTTCGAGCAAACGTTGAGTCTTTAACTTTTCACTTTCCAGCTTTTCGCGTAGAGAGTCATTATTTATTTGTACCTGAAGCTCGTCATATTGAGTGGCAAAAGTGCTGTATTCGTTTTCCATCTCTTCTTTTTCGACGGCGAATACTTCAGTCATTTCTTTATTTTTGCGAAATTCATTGAACGCTAAAAATGAAACTCCAGCAATTACAACAATCAATGCTGCTATAACGATGATTAATTTCTTATTTTTTTCCATGAAAACTGATTTTGTGGCAAAAATACAATATTTTACTCATAAGCATCGTCCTTTAGCCTAAAAAAAAACAAAATCTAGCGGAGTTCCAGTATTATAGGAGGAATATCTCCTTTAATCCATTGGTAAAAGATCTTTTCCGGATAAAGCTGTGCATTATCTGATATCCAGTTGTTAAGTATGTCGATAACTGGTATATCATTTTCTGCCGTCATCGTGTTTTCATCGTATGTGTATATCTGTTTCGGGGTAGTTTGGTAGGTGTCGTATACTCCTCTGACATCTACATCGCAGTAAAGTCCGCTTTCTATCGTACAGTTGTTGCTTTTATATACCAGTGATCCATATTTCTTTTTTGATGGATATCCTATCGTTTTGTATGTGTAGCAATTTTTCATTTCACTTCTTGGTTCCATGGTATAGCAGATACCTCCACTGCTCAGTGTATTAGTAAAATCACAACTTGCCATATAGCAGTTTAACAGTTGTCCGAAATTACTGAAAGAGATACCGGAAGCCTGAGCTTTTGGCAGTTGAAAATCAATGTTCTCTGCAGAGCAGTTAATGACGCATCCTTTATTGATTCCGGCAATACCGCCAGCCTGCTTAACCGATTCTCCTGTAAAAGAATTGTTCCCTTTGATATGACATCCTGTTATTGTACCATTGTTTCTACCTGTAAGAATAGCTTCATATTTACAGGTATATCCGGCATTGGAGTATGATACGTTCTCAATATTTAAATCCTTGATAATGCCAGCTGTATCAACAAAAGAAAACAAAGCATATGAATCCATATTGCTTTTAGGCTCTAATTTTAGTTCGTACAGTGTATGATTTTGTCCGTCCAGGCAATCTATAAATCCTGAGTTTTCGAAACCTGATTGGTTATAATGTCCGATACTTTGCAAACGTGCACACTCTTCGGGAGTAAAATGAATGTCATTTAATAGATAATAAGTCATTTTTCCATTGACAGATGTTCCGAACTCTTCTAAACATCTGTCGGCATACGCTTCTCCATTAATGAGATAAGTAAAAGCGATAAAATCTTCAGCTGTACTGATTCCGCATCCGTCGTTTGATGATTTTATGTTATAATTATATCGATATCCGCTTTGAAAGGCTGAAGAATGAACAGATGCTGTGTATGTTTCCTCTTCAGTTGTGATACTTATATCTACCCGTATCTCTGGAGCTGGAGGAACAAGTAGCGTATATATACCATTTTCTTGTTTTGTAAATACTTGGGGATAAGGGTGCTCTTCTGTGTATTCCATTTCAGCAGAAAAGGGATCGAATGTGTGTACTGAAACAGAAGGAGTAAACTGTATTTCTTGGAGCTGCTTGTTTAGAAGCGGATCAACATGAAAGACAAGTTGAGAGAATAAATGACTGAATTTTAAAATAATAGGAGAACCGTATCGGGTATTTCCTGTATAATATAAAATGTCTTTTAATTTTCCGTCAGGTTCATATACCGTAAAATTGTCACTCTCCATGTAAGGATAATAGGCACTGACAACCGCGTCCGACTGATCAGTATTCCATTGTAGTTCGGAAGTATAATTCCATACTCCGTGCGTGTAAGTAAGTGGTATATTTTCTGCACTTATACCTCCTCTGCTGTAAAAAGAGATTATACTGTTTTCTTCCAATTGTCCGGAAATATTGTTTCTTGATTCTTTTTCTCCAAAAGTGGCATATTCTTTTCCTGTGATGATTACCTGCTTCAATTTCTGTTCGGAAAGCTTTTCGGATGTACATCCGTTTAATATTGTAAATAAGATTATGATTGTTGATATATATTTCATGGCATTATTTCAACTTGACTTTTTATAAGAATAACGCCATATTTAGAATTTATGTACTTTTTTGGAAAAAAATACGCTGCCGAACCTTCTCAGGCAGGCAGCGCAAGCTACAATACAAAATACAAATACAACTAAACGAGATATATTGTAAAATTAAGAAATAGAAACCACAAATAAAAATTTGAGGACAAGAAAATTGCAATTTCTATTCTTTCTTTTGTTTTTTAGTTCTTTAGACAATACCTTGAGCCATCATAGCATGTGCTACTTTCATAAATCCTGCAATGTTGGCACCTTTTACGTAATTGATATATTCGTCAGGTTCAGTTCCGTATTTTACACATTGTTCATGGATGTTATGCATAATTTGGTGCAATTTTTCGTCCACTTCTTGAGCAGTCCAGCTCAGATGCATTGCATTCTGGCTCATTTCCAGTCCTGAAGTTGCAACACCACCTGCATTTACAGCTTTACCCGGAGCATACATTAGCTTATGTTCGATGAATGCATCGATAGCTTCTGGAGTACATCCCATATTAGAAATTTCTCCAACGCAAAGTACGGAATTATTTATCAAGTTCATGGCATCTTCTCCGTTCAATTCGTTTTGGGTTGCACAAGGCAGAGCAATATCTACTTTTACTTCCCATGGACGACGTCCTTCTACGAAAGTAGAGCCAGGGAACTTGTCGGCATACGGTGCTACGATATCGTTGCCAGAAGCACGCAGTTCAAGCATATAGTCAATCTTTTCTCCGCTGATACCATCTGGATCATAAATGTATCCGTCCGGACCAGAGATAGTAACTACCTTAGCGCCTAATTGAGTAGCTTTGGTTGCTGCTCCCCATGCGACGTTTCCAAAACCGGAAATAGCCACAGTCTTTCCTTTTATATCTATACCTTTCTTATCGAGCATGTGTTTTACAAAGTACAAACCACCAAATCCAGTAGCTTCTGGGCGGATTAATGAACCGCCGAATTCCAAACCTTTACCAGTGAATGTACCTGTAAATTCATGTGTTAACTTTTTGTACATACCGAACATATATCCAACTTCACGGCCGCCTACACCGATATCACCGGCAGGAACATCCATGTCTGGACCTACATGACGCCATAATTCAAGCATGAATGCCTGGCAGAAGCGCATAACTTCAGCATCACTCTTGCCACGTGGTGAGAAATCAGAACCACCTTTACCACCACCCATCGGAAGAGTTGTCAATGCGTTCTTAAATGTCTGTTCGAAACCTAAGAATTTCAGGATAGAAAGATTTACAGATGCATGGAAACGGATACCACCTTTATACGGGCCGATGGCATTATTAAACTGTACACGATAACCTAAATTTACTTGTACTTTGCCTTTGTCGTCCACCCAAGGTACACGGAATGTTATGATACGGTCTGGCTCAACCAAACGCTCTATCAGTGATGCTTTTTCAAATTCGGGATGTTGATTGTAAATATCTTCAATAGAAAGTAGAACTTCTCTAACCGCCTGCAAGTACTCTGATTCACCCGGATGCTTAGCTTCCAGAGATGACATAATCTGGTTAATGTTCATGACATTTTTAATTTAAGGTCTGACAAAATGAAATTGTTTGTTACTGCAAAGATAGGTTTTTATGTAGAACATCAAAATATTTCAGAATGTTTTTGCGGGTGAAAAGTGATAAAAAGTTAAAGCCTGAAAGGTGCTACATTTGTCTGAAAGTAATTTTTATCTGCTGCTAAGTTGCACAAATCAATAGAAATCACGTTATTTGTTAAACAAATAAAGCTTAAACCTTGAAGCTATGCTCAGTAAGTTAAAATTAAACCAACTTTATTTTAAAAGATACCCAGTTTGTCAGTTTAATGACTAAACGCATCTTTAATGTACTTCTTGTGGCAAATCCGTATGATGCTTTCATGCTCGAGGATGACGGTCGCATTGATGAAAAGATATTTATCGAATACATGAATCTCAGTCTTCGTTATCCTCCTCGCTTTACACAAGTGTCTACTGAGGAAGATGCATGGAAGCAACTGGGAAATACAATGTTCGACCTGGTTATCTGTATGCCCGGATCGGACAATAGTGATACGTTCGACATTGCTCGTCAGATAAAGGAAAAATATCCTCATATACCATTAGTTGTTCTGACACCTTTCTCTCATGGTATTAAAGAACGAATGGAACATGAAGACCTGAGTATTTTCGAGTACGTGTTCTGCTGGTTGGGAAATACAGATTTGCTGGTATCTATCATAAAGTTGATAGAAGACAAGATGAATCTGGAACACGATATAAAAGAGGTGGGTGTACAGATGATATTACTTGTAGAAGATTCCATCCGTTTTTATTCGTCTGTACTACCTAATCTGTATAAGTTCGTGCTTCGCCAAAGTCAGGAGTTTGCCACCGAAGCATTGAATGAGCACCAGCGTACGTTGCGTATGCGCGGGCGTCCTAAAATAGTACTGGCCCGCTCTTACGAAGAGGCGATGGACTTATACAATAAATACCAGAATAATACGTTGGGTATCATATCGGATGCCCGTTATCCGCGTGAGGATAAAATTGATCCGCATGCAGGTATTCGTTTTCTTACCGAAGTTAGAAGTCGTGATCCATTTATTCCATTGATTCTTCAATCGGCAGAAGTCAGCAACAAAGAGTTTGCCCTTAGTTGCGGTGCTCAGTTTATCGATAAGAACTCGAAGAAAATGAATATCGACCTGCGCGAAGCTGTTTCCGAAAATTTTGGTTTTGGTGATTTCATTTTCCGCAATCCGAATACGATGGAGGAAGTGGTACGTGTGCATAATTTGAAGGAACTTCAAAATGCCATTTTCTCTATACCGGCCGAATCATTCCTTTATCACATCAGTCGTAATCATATATCGCGTTGGTTATATTCGCGCGCCATATTCCCCGTTGCAGAGTTCTTGAAACAAATAACCTGGGAGTCTTTGCAAGACATCGATGCTCATCGCCAGATTATATTCGAGGCGATTGTGAAGTACCGCAAAATGAAAAATCAGGGAGTTGTAGCTGTTTTCCAGCGTGACCGTTTTGACCGTTATTCTAACTTTGCCCGTATCGGTGACGGTTCGCTGGGAGGAAAGGGACGAGGACTTGCCTTTATTGATAATATGGTAAAGAGGCATGCCGAATTCGAAGAGTTTGAAAATGCTTCGGTTGTGATTCCCAAGACGGTGGTACTTTGTACAGATATATTCGATGAATTCATGGATATGAACCAGCTGTATCAGGTGGCACTGAGTGATGCTGATGATGAAACCATATTACGTGCTTTTTTAAGAGCCAAGTTGCCCGACAAACTGGTTGAAGACTTTTTCGCCTTCTTCGATGTTGTGAAGTCACCTATTGCTATCCGTTCGTCCAGCTTGCTAGAGGATTCTCATTATCAGCCATTTGCTGGAATCTATTCTACTTATATGATTCCTTACCTTACAGATAAATATGAGATGCTGCGCATGCTGAGTGATGCGATAAAAGGTGTTTATGCATCGGTTTACTACAAAGACAGTAAGTCATATATGCAAGCTCCAGCAAACGTTATCGATCAGGAAAAGATGGCTGATTATTTTACAGGAAGTTGGTTAGGCGATGTTCAATACGTCACCGTTTTGTCCCTTTTATCTTCCAAGTAGAGACAGCCG
>ENA-OQJS01000056-OQJS01000056.1-human-gut-metagenome-genome-assembly--contig:-NODE-56-length-22195-cov-1.315479_pt1 | contig 22195 bp, 26 predicted proteins | sample MGYA00242598_ERZ504764 | MGnify/ENA primary metagenome ERZ504764 (study PRJEB26092, sample SAMD00036368) | human gut metagenome | host: Homo sapiens | study: EMG produced TPA metagenomics assembly of...
GACGATCGCCACGTCGGTCTGCTGCTGGTTTTCGGCGTCGGCCTTGGACAGGGCGACGCTCACCTTCAGCCCGAACAGGTTCACGTACAGCACATCGCCTTCCGAAAGCACCTTGAGGTCGAACACCTTGCCGAAGATAGACGGGAACCACTTGCCCAAGTCGATGACGCCGACCTGCTGCGCCTTGTCGAGGTACAGGAGCTTGACCAGCGCGTTCACCACTCGCAGGAGCAGGTCCACGAGTACAGAGTTGACCTTCGCGTCAACCAAATAGGCACGGCTGGTTTCACCGACGAATCCGCCGGCAATCTCACCGCTAGTGACCTTCTTGAGATTGTCAGACGCGCAGCCCTTCACCCTGGCCAAGTCCGCGTAGCCGACGAATCCGCCCGCGACCTCGCGTCCGGTAGCCTTGTCGGTGGCTTTGCCGTAATTGTCGCCATGGTGTGTGGCGGTGACGGTATAACCGTCCGGGATGCCGGTGACGCGCGAATCGCCAACGTGCGAGCCCCAGATGTCAAGTACGCCGGCCGTGGCACCAAGCAGATTGAGCGCATCCGTGCCGAGTTGTGCATTGTCGGCGGCGACCGTGCCGGATTTGCCAAGATGCCCGATGAAGCCCGCCGCCGTAGTTCACGCCGGTCACACTGTTGAGTTGGTGACCGCAGACTGCTTCACAGAGCCATTGATCAGTCCACCGCCGAAGCCACCGACCGCACCGGTGTAACGCTTCGAGTCAAGCATGCCCTTTGTGGTGGAATCATGGGCGACAATCTGGATGCCGTCGCTCACACCGTTGACCTGACCGTCATAGATGAAGGTGCGGAATGCTTCGAGCACGCCCACGTTGCCGACCTTGAGCAGTTTGAGCAGCAGGTTGGTATCCTGCTTATCGCCGGCCTCGCCGCCGCCGACGGAAGCGACGCTGGATACATCAGCAAGACCAAAGAAGCCACCGGCGTATTGCCCGCCTTCGACAGCGCGCAGCCCGTTAACAGTAAGAGAAGCCGGGTCATTGTTCGGATCCGCTTCACTGCCGGTACCTTTGGCGGAATCCTTGTCACCGAGGATCGAGGCCTGCAACGAACCAGCGAAACCGCCGGCGTTCAGGGCATACTTGGCTGTGGTATTACCCTTATCGTCCTTGCTCTCATATGCGCCATTGACCGTGTATCCCCATGCCGGGTCATCCGAGCTCACATGTGCACCGCGAATCGTCGTAACCGTGGCCTGCAATACGCTGACCAGACTTGCCGGGTTCGATACCAGCGAGTCGAGGATTCCTTGCAGGAATCCCTCGGACGCATTGGTGTCCACATCCGCAACCGCACCGGCAGTGGCCACGCCGATAAATCCGCCGACATTGTTGCGCCCTTCCACCTTGCGCAGGTTGGAAACGTTGGCGCCGGCAGCGGTGACACCCTCGACAAGCTTCTGGCCGTTCTGGTCGAGATCGCCCCAGATCTGGCCACCGACCGCGAGACCGGCATAGCTCCGGCATTACCGGTACCGTGCGTGATGTCTTCACCGGTGGCCACGACCTTCATACCCTTGCGGTAGCCGGCCACGCTCGAAGATTTGACGACGGGCACAAATACCTGTGCCACGTCGAGCATCTGACCCAGATCAAGTTTGATGCCTTTGTCGCCGAATAGTTGGATAGAGCCGAACGAGGATGCCGAGCCGGATTCCATCGTGCCTGCATAACCGCCTGCCGCACGCATGGCAGAGACGGTCTTGACATCCATCGACTGGCCATCGGTGATCGTGCCGGTGCGCATCAGACCGACGTGTCCGCCGGCGACGCCGGAATCATGCAAGTTCGCGCCAGTCCGATACTCCGCACGTCCTGCGACGACGTTGAATCCGAAGATGTAGGATTCGAGGAACTTGTCCAGGGAATCCTGGTCGGTAACAGAGCCCGCACCATCAGCCGTGGTCACATCGGTGAATTCCTTGCCATACGCACCGTACTTGCCGATGTTGTCGACCCACGTCTTCCACTGGTCGTAGCTCATATTGCGCAGCGGACCAGTGACCTTCGAGTGCTCCTCGGTCGGGTAGACCACGGACAGCACGCCAGCGAGGTTGCCGGCTTGATGAGACCGCCGAGCAAGGAGAGCGAACCGCCTTGAGCGGTATCGGCCGCTTCCATGAAGCCGGTGTAGCCGCCGGCGATTTCGGCACCGTATACGCTGCGGATGCGCGCGGCATAGGCTACGCGTTGCGGCCCGTTGTATTTGCCGTCGGTGTTCTCCTGCTTCCATGCTGCGGTGTTGTTGCCCCAGATATGGCCGCCGCGGTTACGTCCCGCATAGCCGCCGGCCATGCCGCGGCGTGTGGTCGTATCCGATGCCGCCTGTGCGCGCACCGCGCCGCCGCACACTGCGGCATCGGTTGAGCTGTTGCGAATCGTCGGCACGAAGTCCTGCACGAGCGAGAGCAGGTTGTCGAGGTTGACGAGCTTCTTGAGCACGCTGCCGTCGCCGAGTACGTTTGCCACGGCTCCCGGCTGCATGGTGCCCACGTAGCCGCCGGCCGAAACCTGGCCGATGATGTATACGAACTCATGCGAGCTCGAGTCCTGAATATGGCCGCCTTCGATGTCTCCGGCGAAGCCGCCGGCCATACCCAGTGGATCGGGCTTGTTGTTGGCGTTCCTATGGTCTGCCGTGCCGGCCAGCACGGAGTATCCGCCGATGCCGCCGGTCACATCGGAATGTTCAATCGTCGAGACGACGACATCCAGCACACTGAGTACATCGTTGAGATTGACGTTCTGGCCGAGCAGGCTCAAGCCGCCGCCCACGGCCGCCGCCGAGCCGATGTCCATTTTGCCGATGTAGCCGCCGGCATACCGAGCGGCGGTGACTGCATACGAGCTGTCTTTGCTCAGATAGGTGTCGTCGATGGATCCGGTGGTTTCCAGATTCTTCGGTGCCTTGACATCAGTACGGCGCAGTTGGGTCACACTGGAATGGGACACCTGCACACCGGAACCGTATCCAATGTAGCCGCCGGCGGAACCGGATTGCGTATCGGACTGATCAAATCGGGTGGCGGAAACGGTGAAGCCGGGATCATCCGGGTCGGAAATCTTGTTACCGCTAGTTGCCTCCACGGTGGTGGCATCGGAATGCACACCCGCGTAGGAGATGAACGGCACATAGCCCTGCACCACCTGCAACAGGTTGGCGAGATCCACCGTACCGAATTTGCCGAGCAAACTCAGGCCGCCGTTGCCAGCCGAAGCGAGCGCGCCGGAAACGACCTTGCCGCCGAAACCACCTGCGTATGCGCCGCCGGTCACATGGTCAAGGTTGACAACGGCCACGGGGTTGGCTTGAACGCGGGACTGCACGTCTGCCAGCGTTGAGTCGTTCTCGAGATCGGTTTCGGAGAACTGATTGACCTTGCCACTTTGGAAGTTTCCCGCATAGCCGCCCGCGATATCACCTTCGACGTAACCGCCGTTGACGTACGTCACGGTGGTATCCGTATAGCTTGGAATCAGATACGGCATGGCACCGAGCAGGTCGTTCACGGACAGCAGTCCGCCCTTGATGAGGTTGTCCAACACGCTGGAATCATCGGCGTTGCTAAGTGCGTCGGCGAGGCCGCCGGTGGTGGAGAAGCCCACGAAACCACCCGCGATGCCATCGGATGTGCTGGTATCGGCCGCGACCGACTTGAGGTTCGTCACATGGCTTTCGCGGGTCTTGGTGCTGTTGGCCTGACCATAGAAACCGCCCGCAGCGTAATCGGTGGTCTCGTTGTTCTCGTTCTTGCCGGTCGCCTTGACCGTGAATCCGTTGGCGATGCCGTTCACATTCGATGCAGTGACTGCAACCGAAGAATATTGGGCAACCGATAGCAGACCGGAAAGCTTGATAAGCCCAAGCACATTGAGCCCGCCGGCACCAACGGCGTCGCCTGGTCCAGAGAAGCCAATAAAACCGCCGGCTTCTCCCCTGGCCGAGACCGTGGCCAGATTGGTAAGGTTCGTGTTGGCCACGTCGCCGCCGGTGGCGCATCCGATGGCACCGCCCGCATAGTATGAACCAGCCGTCACCGTCAAACCGGATGCCGGAGCGGTGACAGACATGTTCTCCACGGTGAACGCGGCAAACTGGTCGAACTTCTTGAGCGTGGCGATATCGCCAATTTTCACCACACTGTTGAGCAACCCAGCTACCGTTGTCGGTTGCAGATTGCCGGCGATGCCACCCGCGTAGGAGCCCGTGGCCGTGACCGATTCAAGGCCTTCTATGGTGGTGGAGCGCTGCTGAGGGAAGTCACGAGGATTGTTGTACTTCCAGAACGTAAGGTTCTTGAGATGATCCTGTGAGGAGTCGCCGATCACCGTGCCCGATCCTTCGCCCACGAGACCGCCCGCGTAATCGCCACCAGCCTTAACGGTGAGGGAGCCCTTCATCTGCGTGCCGAGAATCACGGAGGGATTCACACCGACGATGGACAGCAGTTCTCCCGCACCACTACCGCTGCCGCTCAGCAATTTGGCCACAGCTTGGTGAGTTGTTTCAGCAGCGATGCATTCGTGGTATCGTCCGTGCCGAGTTCCAGGCCCCATCCCACGGAGGCGAATCCGGTGAATCCTCCGGCGTGGGATTTGTCAGTAGACACGGCAGCGTGGCTGAAATCGTATTATTGACCGCGTAGGCATTGGCCATCGCGCCGCTAAATCCACCGGCATAGTCCGTGGCAGATACAGTGACCTTGCCATCGCCGTCGACGGTCAGGTTGCTGTTCTCGATGAGGCTCTGCGGACGCAGCGCAGACAGCAAATCAATACCAAGCGAATTGAGCAGACCACCCACGTTGCCGTTGCGGCTTACTCCGGCGAAGCACCGGCGTATTGCGTTGCCTGCACGGTGAAACCGTTCGTGCTCGTCACCGAAGAGTTCTCAATGATTGCACCAATCTGCGCACCGACAAAGCCACCGGCCTGCGGATTATTCTTGTTGCCGATCACCACGTTCTTTTTGAACCCGTTCACCGAACTGTTCGAGATGACCGGGTTGTAGTAGCCGACCGGAATCAAGGCATTCAGTCCGAGCGTGCCGGACAGCAGCCAATTCACCAGATCGCCAAGCCCGAGGAACGGGATGACACCCAAGATCTTCGAGAGTACATTGGTGAGCGCTCCTACGATGTCGGAGACTGCATCGTATCGGGTTGCGCCCTCAACATATCCCACGAAACCACCGGTCATACGGCTTACGCTGGATACCGAAACATCTGCTACCTCGCAGTCCGTAACCTTGGTGTCCCCGTAGATACGGCCGGCAAATGCGCCAGTGGCGAGATTGGAGGGATTGTCTTTGTGCAGGGTGAGCAGACTCGAAGATTGAGGTCAAGATTTACTTGTCCGAATGTCAGCAGTTTCAACGCCTTAAGCAGAAGATCCAAAAGTCCACCCACTGCCGAAGTGAGTGCGCTGAGCAAGGTCGGCGGAATATACGATTCACTCGTATGATTCGTCACCGACACATCCTGCAGCTTGAGGTTCGACACCACGGCCGTACCGGCGCTGCCCAGACTGTTGCTGTTCATCACGGTCTTGTTCGTGATCGAGCGAAGAAGCCGATGCCCTGCTGCTTGCTGACATCCAGCTGGTCGCCTTTGACATTAGAGACCATATCTTTCTGATTGACGACCACATGGCTGATGACCGGCCGAGCTGCGGTAGCGTGAACCACGCTTGCGTCATCGGCACCAACAGCCTTCCACAGGCTGGCTTCGGTGTCGCCGTCATTGGAGACCGCACCGAGCATAGTGCCGGAGAACATGAGCGGAGTCCACTCGGTGTTGTTGGTATCCGCCGCGTTCTTGGACAGGTCGATGTCACGGAAGATCAGGTAGTTGGCGTCTGCGGAATAGGTCAGGCCGGTGTTGGCAGCGGAGTAGTCCGTTTGCGTGCCATCAGCACCCACGCCGTAATACTTGGTGCGGGTCCTGTTGACGCTTAACGCCGTGCATGCCAGCAGTGGACTGTCGTGGTCGGAGGCATCAGTATCGCGCGAAATATCTGAATCGGAGAGATCGGCGTCACCGGCGTATTCGGAAGACGGCGTGCCGTCCACCCACTGATAATTGAGGGCTCCTTGCTGCATGCAAGTCTGCGTGACCTTGTTGATGCGCCCAATAACCTTCTTGCCAGAACCAATCGCACGCAGCTGCTGCTCGTTGCCGATCAGGATGTAGGTCTTGCCGTTGATCTCCTTGGTGACCTGACCCTCAAAGTCACGGCCGCCAAGCGCCGTCGCGGCGACCTGCACATTGGCCTTCGCCGGCGATTGATCCGTCGCATTTGAGGAATCGTTCTTGGCATCTTGAGAAGAAGCATCGTTTGGAGCCTGCGTTTGGGCTCCATCATTAGCGGAATTGCCAGCGGTAGCTTCTGCTGAGTCGTCCGCCTTATTGCCTGCCTCACCATTTGAGGATTCGGAAGAATCACCAGTAGTAGAAGATGAAGGAGATGAATCCTGCTGTGCGTCTTGATTCGTTTCTGAAGGTGTTGGCGCACCGTTTGATGTATTGGCCTCTTCTGACGTCTTATCGTCAACGTTGACATTGCGGGCAGAAGGAGCAGCTACGACAGTACCCCCCTCAGAAATTACGGCGTTAGGAGAGCTACTCACATCGTCTATATTCTGAGCATATGCTGCAGGCACCATGCACACGATGGACAAGGAAACAGCAATAACCGAAGCAAGGCAACGCTTCAAAGACAGGCACTGCCGTCCAGATTCCCGTTCTGTTCCTCCGTTAAACCCGCAACGGACGAACTTCAATTCCGAGCTCATTGTTTCCTCTCATAGATTCGCAACCCCCTTTCGGAGGTTACTGCATACAACTATACGGAAGAGGTTGACAAAAGAACAAAAAACGTTCATTTGCTGGGGCCGGTTAGCGTATGTCTTTCTGAGCAAAAAGAAAAAGCCCCGCAGCTATGCAGGGCTTTTCCAACGAGGTCATGAGAGAGGAAGAGAACGACCCCGTTTAATGGTTGACGAAGCTTTAGGACCTCGCCAAATCACTCATTATTCCGCACTTTCAAGTTTACGCCAATCTTACTTTCGATTTTACGCCGACAGCACTGCTGACGATTACACTTTCGATATTGAGAAATCACAGGAAAGCAGCAAAAGGTCATAAGAAAAACCGCCCGGGAAAGGAGGAAGACCGGGCGGGTTGAGGAGAGGAAGAAAAGGAAGTCAGTTATGGATTACTTGGCGACCTCCTTGGAGTCCTTGTTCTTCGGCATAACCCAGAACTTGAGCAGCGGGGTAGCTCACGATCACGGCGAGCAGGGTGTTGACCACGGAAGCAATGGTGCCAGCAATGCCAGCGCCCATGCCCCAACCCTGGCACAGACCGGTCACATAGCCCGGCAGCACAAGGTTCACAACCACGATGATCACAGCGAGGATCACGTACTTCCAAGCGGCATCCTTGAAGCTGGAGTCAGACTTGAACACCCACTTCATCTGCACGAAGAAGTTCACCACCTGGGCGAGCGCCTCGGCAAGCAGGAAGGTGAGGAAGCCGCCCAGACCGTTGCCCTGAGTGTCGTAGTTGAAGATCAGGAAGCGGAACGGCTGCGTCAGGCCCATGCCACTGATGAAGATGGCGGTGCCGATCCACGTCACCACGAAGCGGGTGATGGTGGAGATGTTCGACAGCACGTTGAACAGGATGAACTCCCAGATGTTCGGATGATCCTTGATCCACTGGCGGATCGGGCCGACCTTCTTCTCGCCGGCACCGGTTTCAGCCGGCTTCGCAGCATTGTTGTCAGTCATGGTTCAGCTCCTTTGCAGTGTGCTTGTTTGCGGATTGGTTGCGGAAGAAGCCGGCGATGACGCCGCCCAATCCGCGGAAGGTGTGTCCGTTGGCGATTTTGACGATGGCGTCGACCATCGCGGAATCGACCATGCCTTGGGTCATCTTGCTCATGGCTCGCGGAGGCATGTTCAGGATGAACAGGGTGTTGAGGTCCGGAGCGCCGGTCTTTCTGACGAATCTTGGCTTCCTGCTTGGTGAGCGTCTTGGCGACGGTACGTGCCACGAAGCCCTTGGAATCCACCCACGACATGATCGGATCGTTCACGCCGAACGTCACCGGCTTGCCCGGTGCCACAACCTCATGGCCGAACAGCACGGCCATTTCGGCGTCGGTCACTTCCTTGACGTGGCCGCTGAGATAATGGCCGAGCGCAGTATCCGCGGCAACCGGATTGACATCGCCTGCGACGGTGTGCGGAATTGTAAGCGGCAGGTGTTCGGCGTTGTCGCCCACCATCAGCGTCCACTCGCCGGTTTCCGTCTTCCATTCGTTGCTGCAACGTCGAAGTGACGGAAGGTGTAACGGTCGAAATCGATGTGCACGCTCTTGCTTTCGTGTGCGGCAAGCGAAACCTTGGCGAAGCCCTTGAGCTCGCGATCCGGACGCAACACACCACCCTGCGGACCGCGCACGTACAGCTGTATAACGGTCGAACCGGCAACATCGGAATCGTTGCTGACCATCACGTCAATGCCGTTCTCACCAGCAGTGGCGGCACTGTAGGTGAACGTGGAGTAGCTCAAGCCGTAACCGAACGGGAAGCGCACGGGCACACCGGCGGTCTCGTAATAACGGTAGCCAACGAACGGGCCTTCGCGATAGATCGCATCGCGACCAATCGCCGGATACCAACCGGAGCTCGGGCAATCCTCGTAATGCATCGGCCAGGTTTCAGCCAAGTGGCCGGACGGATTGATCTCACCGGTCAGCGCGCGCACGTCGCGGAAGCGCCGGCCTGACCCGACAGACCCACGTAAAGCACTGCGGCAACGTCGTCAATCCACGGCAGTTCCACCGGAGAGCCGGCGACAAGCACGACCACGATCGGCTTGCCCGCGCCCTTCAGCGCTTCGACCAGATCGTTCTGCACCTGCGGAATCGCCATGGTGGAACGGTCAAGGCCTTCGGATTCGCTGCGTTCGTCAAGACCGACGACTGCAAGCACCACATCAACGCTTTCCTTGCCAGCCAGCGCGACTGCGTCTTCCACGAGCACGCGGTCAGCCTTGCCCTGGCGGTCATAGCCCTGCTCATAGCCGGCAAGCACGAGGCCTTCGGCGTTCTTGACCTCTTCAAGAATGTTCTCTTCCTTGGTGGCGTTCACCTTGGAGGAGCCGGAACCCTGATAACGTGCGGTTGCGGCCATATCGCCGATCACCGCCACGCGGGTGCCGGCCTTGAATGGCAGGGTCGCGTTATCGTTCTTCAACAGCACACTGGAGCCTTCGGCCACCTTGCGTGCCACGTCGTGATGCGCTGCTGCGATATCGTCTTTGAGCAGATCGTTACGTCCAACACCGACCAGCTTGGTCGCTGCCGCGATTTTTGCGACTTCTGCGGCACGCGCGTTGATATCGGCTTCAGACAGGGTTCCCGCCTTGACCGCGCCTTCCAGCTCACGCACGGAAGTGAAGCCCGGAGACGGCATTTCCAGCGATCCGCCTGCCTTGACTGCTGCGACCGCGGAGTTGGATCCGCCCCAGTCGGAGACGACCATGCCGTCGAAGCCCCATTCGTCGCGCAGAATCTCCTGGAGCAAATGCTTGTTTTCGTGCGCGTAGACGCCGTTGATCTCGTTGTAGGAGGTCATGATGGTCAGCGGCTTGGCTTCACGCACTGCGATTTCGAAACCGGTCAGATACAGTTCGCGCATGGTACGCTCATCGACCACGGAGTTGCTGGCCTGGCGGCGCAGTTCCTGGCTGTTGACCGCGAAATGCTTCGGGCATGCGGAGATGCCGTTGCTCTGGATGCCGCGGATCAGGCCTGCCGCCATACGTCCGGCGACGATCGGATCTTCGGAATAGTATTCGAAGTTACGTCCGCACAGCGGGTTGCGCTTGATGTTCAGACCCGGGCCGAGCAGCACGTTCACGTCAAGATCGTGCGCTTCGTTGCCGAGGGCCTCGCCCATTTCTTCGGCGAGCGCCGGATCCCAAGAATTGGCCACGGTTCCTGCGGTCGGGAAGCAGGTGGCCGGCTTGGATGCGCCGATGCCGAGATGATCGCCTTCGCCGAGCTGGCGGCGCACGCCGTGGGGGCCGTCGCTCATCACGAAGCTGGGGATGTCTGCGCGGTCGTTGCCTCGCGAATCCCATTCGGATCCACCGGAAAGCATTGCGGCCTTTTCAACGACCGAAAGTTCTTCGAGTTCCATTGGTTCTCCCTTGCACTAACTCCTCGAACCCGCTTGGCCCTCCCTGAGCCTGCGCTGTTCTTGTTGCGGATGTTCTTGGCTGCATCGCATGTGAGCATCCGCTGCTAGTTTGATTGAACCAGCCTTTCGCCGCCAACCTGCGCTCCATTACACAACCTGTCGTTTTGCCCGCACAATCGGACATTCCTTAACTGATTTCGGAATCAAAGGAACTCACATGGCAGATACGTTTTTACCGCTCCGCCGCGCTTTCGTATGCGTTCCATACACACCATACGGCGTAGGAAATGAGCGGACAGATGGTGGCGGAAATAATCACGTCGGTCGGATAGTGCAAGCCGAGCAGCAATCGCGAACAGGCGACCGTCGCGACAAGCGCGACAGCGCCGATGACCGCCCTGCGGAGGAACACCCGTCTTCCGTTTGCACGCCCGTCATCTTCTCCGTCGGGGAAGCATTTGCGCGCGAAATTACGCACGGTAAGAATCATCATGACCGATACGATCACCGCGGCTGCCGTGTGACCACTCGGAAAACTTGGATCGCCTGGCAATAGATCACTGCCGACGGAAGTAATCGGACGGGGGCGTTCGACCAGCCATTTGACACCGGTCACGTACAGTATCGGCGCCGCCGACACGACGACATCGCGGATGACGACGCGCCTGCTGCCGGTAATACGCAAATCGACAGCGGCAAGCGCGGCGACGATTGCGATGCAGCCTACCGTTGAAAACAAATACGCAAGTACCGTAGAGCAGTCGCGCAACCCTTCTGGCAGCGCCGCTAAAGCCTGCAAAATATTGGTTTCACGCATTGTCGCGATTGCCGAATTGCGCAGTGCGACGCCAATCATAGGCACAATGCCGCACAATATGGCGGTTGCGATTACCACAGCCGCCGCTCTCGCGATGCTTCCGTTCTTCATATGCATGATTTCAGTTAAGCACAGTTCACCATACCGTTGCCGTATGTTCACATCCGGGGTATCCCCGAAAATCGAGGATTATCCTTCAGGGGCTTCCCCGACACGCGCGCTGCAGACGGCCGCGCAACGCAAATATGGCATACCCGCACGGGAAGTACCGCGAACGATGCGAGAATCGGAATTGGCGTTTAAGAAGGAAAGAAGGAAATATGACCGAACCGATAGCAATGACCATACGCCATATGAAAATCGAGGATTATCCGCTGGTATACGGACTGTGGACACGATGCACAGGTTTCACCATGAGGGATATAGACGATTGCGAGGATGCAATAAAGACGTTTCTCAAACGCAATCCCGACACCTGTTTCGTAGCCGAGGACGATGGAGGAAGAATCATTGGCGCGATTCTTGCCGGCCACGACGGAAGACGGTCGCGCATCTACCACACGGCGGTTGACCCGACGCGCGCGGTAGGGGCATTGGCTCGATGTTGGTGGGCCGTGTGGTTGAAACGCTTCGTGCGATCGGTCTGCCGAAAGTCGCTGTCGGGGTGCCCGCAGACAACGATGCCGGCAACGATTTCTGGGAACGGCAGGGCTTTGCAGTCCGTGACGATTTGGTTTATCGAGAACTGCCGTTGTAATAACGAACCATCCACGATGCCGTGCACGTCGCCCCCAGCCCACGTTGTTCGCGAACAGTGAGTAAAAGCCCCCGTACCGCCCCACCCATGGACACGTAGGCAGCGGCGGCGATGCCGCAATGGAAGTCCGAGAGGCCATTGATGGTGGATCGCTGTTCAGACGGAAGACACGGCCTGTACGAACGAACTACGCCTTGGTTAGCTTCTTATGTCTGAGGGTGTAAACGGCATCGGCGGAATCGGCGACACGCTTGGAATGCGTCACCACAATGACACATTTACCGAGTTGATGAGCGGCATGCCGCAAAAGATCAATCACCTCATCAGTCATTTCCGGATCCAGGCTGCCAGTCGGTTCATCCGCCAGAATCGCGCGGCCGGGCGCCACTAGGGCGCGGCCGACCGCCACTCGCTGACGTTGTCCGCCCGACAGGTGCATGATGTTGCGCTTCGATTCCTCACGGCTCAGTCCCAAATCCTCGAGGATCTTCATATCGGCCTTGGGATTGACCAAACGCAGATTCTCTTCGGGAGTGAGATAGTCGATCAGATTATGGTCTTGGAACACCAAGGACACGTGCTCGCGACGGTGCTTTGAATAACCCGTCGTAGCTATATCCTCACCCTCGAAACGGACCACTCCATCAGAGGGGGCATCCAGACCGGCCAACAGGGACAGCAGTGTGCTCTTTCCCGCTCCCGATGGACCGGTTATCGCATACATCTTTCCGGATTCGAAATCTGCGTTCACGTCCGAAAGAACGCGGATCTTTGCCGCGCCATATGAGTAATTGACATGGTCCAATTGCAGACAGATAGTCATGATTAATATCTCCTAACGCATAGAGGAAAGAATGGATTTCGGGGATTTGGCCAGCACTGCTGCGCACGACACGGCAAGCGCAATCGCGATGACCGCGCATCCGAGCAGCAGGATGAGCAGCGTCTGTTCTGGCGGCAGAGCCTCCACCTGCAATGATTCAAGAGGCGCGACTCCAGAATCGTGCAGCAGAAGCGAGGACACGTATCCAGACAATAGGGAGCCCGTGCCCAGCGAGCACAGGGCTGCGACCACAGCCATGAGACCGGTTTCGATTGCGAACTGGGCGATAATCTGCATCTTGCCGATGCCGAGAGCCAGAAGGGTGCCTATCTCATGAATACGTGAGCGGATCCAGAAGACAAGCGCCATGCCCAGTACCAACACATCAGCCAGGCAAACGGACAACAGCACCATACGAACCAGATCGCGCACCGTTTCCACCGACTGCAGCACGCCGGAAAGACGCGCCGAGTCATCGGTGACGTCATACTTGCTTCCAGCGATTTTTTTTGCTTGGGCCACTGCGGCGGAGAGGGCCTGCGGACTATCCGAAAGGCACCGGATCGTGCCGACCGTTCCTCTCCAGTCAGCGCGGAAACCACTTGGGCACCCGCATAGATAAGATTCTCCGATGCGTCCGATGGCATAGGGCTCTGTGCCTGTACATTGCCAGAGAAGATTCCGGCCACGCGAACGGTGGAATCGCGGTCTTCCTGACTGAGCCGGAGTGTTGATCCCACCGATAGCCCATTCTCACGTGCGAAATCCCGGTGAATCAGTACGTTCCGGCCATTACCTGAAATGTGGTGTCCTTGTTCCAACCGGTACAGACCGCTTTGGAACTCTTCGGACAACGAGGAGTCAGTGGTGCCCAGCACGCTGACCTGCGTGGATAGACCGGAATCCAGCCGAGGACCATGTTCGGGGACAACCGGATGCGCTCCATCCACCCCTGCCAAGGTCTTACGCTCGTAAACGGTTTTTCCTACGCCGGGGATGCGCGAGAACCGGCTCGCTTCCTTTAGACTTGCAGGATTCTCGCCTGTGTCGACAGTAAAACCTATTCCCATGCTTCTGCCGATATCGTCGGACATTTTCTGAAGTGCCGTTGACACTCCAACCTGAGCCACAAGACTGGTGAAAACCATCAGCATCAACAGTCCGATGATTCCGCTGCGTACCGGTTTACGTACGATTGCCAGCGTGGCACGCTTCCACACGTTCATGCCCGTCATCGGAGCTCCGACAGGCTTCGTGGCGACTTGCGCAGCATCGGTATGCACGATATGGCGACGCATACCAGCATCACCGCCAGTAGGCCGAGCGATACATACAGTACGGCGGTTGTGTCGATCGATACCGTGAGCGAATCCAAGGTACGAACCGACATATTGGACTCAAGATCGCCGCCGACCTGTCCCATGCTGCTCAGTTCCTTCGCCGCGGAGGCGTTCACGGAACGGAGGGCCGAGGTGCCAAGCCATTGGCCGCTCCCCGTGCGCACAGCCATCCGAGGACCAGGGACGGCAGGGCCGATCAGAATCATCTCGGTTAGATATTGGGCGATCAGGGATGCTTGCCGATGCCAAGGGACACCAGTACGCCCATCTCCTGACGTCGGTCGTTCATCCACAGTAAGAGCATGAGACTGAGAACTATCACGGCCGAAATGGTCACGCCGATCAAAGCGCCGAGCATCATGGAACGCACACCTCGGGCGGCATTCAGCATGCTCGACGTATATTGGTCATTGCGTGTGATCTGGTAGTTGTTCCAATCCACTGGAAGCTTCTTCGCCGCTTCCATGGTTTTCTCCACGTCGACACCCTTGTCCAGAACGAAAGTGGCATCCTGATATATTTCCTTGCCAGCCTTGTACTGGTACAGAGTACTTGTAGTGTCCAAATCGGTGTACACAGTGTTGGAGGTAAGTTCCGCGCGGCTGGATACCTTTCTGTCGCTGTCTCCTTTGAATATTCCAACGATAGTGGTTTTGACGGTTGCCGTCGAATGCGACTCATTGTCGGCATCATATGGATTGGCCTTGAGCGTGAGGGTATCGCCGACTTTAAGCCATTGGTTTTGGCGAGATCCTCATGGACCATCGACATATGCTTATCGGATGCCTTGAGATGACGTCCGTCGACCATGCTGAGCGTGTGCGACGTGAACACATTGAGTTTCGACGAATCGTTTGTGCCTATGACGTTGGCCGTATTGCCGAACTGCTGTTCTTTCTCCGCATCGTAATCATCGCCGCCGGGGACCTTCACCACGCTGGCCCCCACGAGATCGGCGGTGGCATTCTGCCTGACCATGTACGAGTCAACACCGGACAGCTTCGAGATTCGTTGCACATCAGCGGGACGAACCATTCCGCCTCCGCGAGGTGTCAGCATGCTGCCTTGCAGGTTACTGGCCAGCACGAATCCGCCGACCGCCTGTTTCTCAATCTGTCCGGCCTCATGTTGCGCTGCCCGAGAAACTGCGGTTGCGGACAGCATACTCGCCGTTATGATGGTCAGCACAATGAACAGCACTGCGGTGCGCACTCGTTTTCTGAGCACATAGCGCGCCGCTCGTGAGATGAATGTCATTAATACCCCTGTGAAGCTGGGACCTTCTCATCCGAGACAATGAAATCTAATTCGATTCTTCGATTGGTCATTCGCTAAATACATGGTTCGCCTCGGAACATGGCAAGATATGCCTTGAGCGAAAAAGCGAAACAACATTGGTTGCATTATGCGCCGGGGCCTCGTTCGTTTTGTTCATTTGACAAACTTTGAACGGCTATAAAACAGTGCATATACCAATGGAGGCCCCAATCGAAATTGGGGCTCCATCAGAGAGAAAAGAAGGAGTGGCAAGTATTGGTTATTTATTCGGTCAGAGTATTGCCTTCTCGTTGACGCTTCAACCGTCTCGACCGTCTTGGCTTCCTCGTCGGGGATCTCACCGACCGCGAGCTTGGCTTCGAGCTGCTCGACGATTTCGGCGTGCATCTTCTCGTTGATCTTCACCTTGAACATGAACACCAGCAGGCTGAGCACGATTAGGGCGAGCGGCACGTAGAAGGCGCAGGTCTTGAAGGTGTTGATGTTCGCGGCGGTCATGTCGGCGGCGGTCACGTCACCGGGTCATGCCCGCGGCAATGGCGATGAAGCGACGATGCCGTTGGACATGGCACCACCGATCTTATCGAGCATCGGGCGGACGGACAGGGTGACGGCCTCGTTGCGCTTGCCGTTCTTCAGCTGGCCGTATTCGATGGAATCGGTCAGGGACAGGATCGCGGTCATCTGGATGAGCGTGCCCGGCACGTAGAAGAGGACGAGGGCGACGAACACCATGATCATGTTGTTGGCGAAGATGCCGAGCAGGATGTAGCCCGCAATCATGGAGATCATGCCGCCGATGTACAGGTAGCGGCGCGGAATGCGCTTGTTCAGGATCGGGTACAGCGGAGCCATAACCAAGCCTGCGACCAGTGCGATCACGCCGGTGAGGGAGTATGCGGCCTGGTTGTCGAGGATGAACTTGAACAGGAAGATCAGCACGCCGGTGGTGGCCACGTTGGCGATGGCGTACAGCAGGTAGCTCAAGGCAACCCACAGCAGCTGGTCGTTCTGGAAGATGGCCTTGAAGCTTCGATCGGGTTGCCGTTCTTCTGGGCCTTGGAGCGCAGGGCGCTTTCGCTTTCCTTGGTGCCGAACGCGGTCCAGCTGCTCTGGCTCTCGGCATGCTTGCCGGTGAACATGTAGCTGAAGTAGGTGACGATCGGGATGACGAATATGGTAATGCCGTTGTAGCCGACGAAACCGGTGAGACTTCACACCAAGGCATGCCTACAATGAAGTCACAACAGAACAAACTGCTCCGCACGAAGCATGAACCAACAAACGAAACGACGAGCCGCGTGAAAAGGAAGAAAAAATGACAGAACAACATCTTCGACCAGATCGCCAGCGCCAAACACCGTTTCCATGGATGCCGGCCTCAGCCAGTTCGCCTTCGCTAAGGCCTCCTCCACCTTGTTCAAGAAGGTTTTCAGCAAGTAAGATTTAAGTCTTTATCAAACGCCTCGGCTGCTGTGATGAACCGGTCCAGCAGCGAGGCGTTCCCATATATGCCCCAGCCGTTCCCAAATCCACCTATCCGCTTCGCCGACTTCGTCCAACTTTCCCGACAATGCCATTGCTCAATGGCGACGAAGGATCGCAGAACGCATTGGCCATTGCCTCACGGAACGCCTGACGGTCAAAATCAGGCAGATTGACATGAACCAGACCGCTCATGATTTCGTGATTCGGATTCCAAGGCTTCAATGCGTTGATGTGCGAGAACATATCAACCAACGGCATCCGCGAAGGGCTCGGCGTTGACGGCCAAAGACGCCCCTTTCATCACTTGAAACACTTCCGATGCCATGGGCATGGAACGTCGGATCGCATCCACCTTGCCGATGGTCAGCACTCCGGCAAGCGATGGTTGCGGACCGTAGGGACCGTCCACCACCATCAACAACGCATGGTCGAGGTCATCGTCATCTAACAGCAGCAATGTATCGCCGGAATTGGTGAGACGAATCCTGTCGCGCAACCGTTCGCGCGCGACAGGATCCCAGTCGTCCAATCGTGATTCCGCGCGGGCTGGGCACTGTAGTCGTATGTGCGCAACTGGATAGCGACTGGACGAACCGGCTCGGGAACAGCGGCACCACCTCGGGCGTTCCATCCGCCTTCAGACGGCGCTGTCCCGCCCCCTGGATACTGGACACAATCTGCAAGTTGCGGTCTACCTCGATACACGCCACCGGCAACCCGTTGTCCGCATGGATGATTTCAGCACGCACCACGCGACCTGCGGCACCGTCTTGCTGAAGAAGATAAACACCGCCAGCCCGTCAACGCTGCGATGTTCCGCTAACACCGGTTACCGTGCCATTGTCTTCGATGCCAAGGTACAACGACCCGTTTTTCGGTATTGGCCAACGCCACCACGTTGTCCACGAGCTCATCGTCAATCTGAGGTCGGGATGCCTCGCTTGTAAACTCAACCGTCAGGCTTTCATGGTTCAGCAGCACAAGTTTACTCACATTGATACCATTCCATAACCGTTTTCGATGTGAATAAGCTCACGGTCGCAACCCACGATAATCGGCCACGGAATCACCGTAACGGCGTTATAGTGCTGTTTGTCGGCGTCGACAAGAGCCAGCGGCGCCGATGAAAACAACACCAAAGATGTTCAGCGAATTGTTCGCAGTACATGTGGTGTGCATCCGTTTCCTCGACGAAACTCCTCTTGTTCCAACCGGCAGGTCATCGTACGCCAGTTGCGAAAGGATTCGCCTATACATGGCAAGGTTTACCAAGAATCGTTGGACCAGCGCAATCATCCCCGCACTATTGATCCATATCCCAATCGGCACCGTCTATTGCTGGAGCGTGTTCAAGCAGTTGATCGCGGACCAGCTTCACGCCAGCCCCGCCTCCGTGGAATGGGGCTTCTCTCTCGCCATCTTCTTTCTCGGCATGTCCGCTGCATTCGCCGGGCCGATGGTTGAGAAAAACATCAAGAAATCTGCTCTTATCTCAATGGTCTGCTTTGTGGTCGGTTTCGCCGGTACGGGCGTGAGCATCGCCTTGGGATTCCTGCCCGGCGTGTTCATCTGCTACGGCGCGATCATGGGTGTCGGCCTGGGCATCGGCTACCTGACCCCGGTCAAGAACCTGATGCTGTGGTTCGCCGACAACAAGGGCCTCGCCACCGGTATCGCAGTCGCCGGTTTCGGCTTGGCCAAAGCCATTGCCAGTCCGGTGATGGAATACCTGATCGGTCGATCGGCCTGGTGAACATGTTCTATACGCTCGCCGTGGTTTACGCGATAATGATGCTCGTGGGATTCCTGCTCATACGCCGCCCCGCCGGCTGGGTCTATGATCCCGCGACCTCCTATGTCAGCCGCGTCTCGATTCTTAAGAAACCCGTGTTCTGGGGCATCTGGCTCGCCTTCTACATCAACATCACCTGTGGTCTAGCTCTTATCAGCCAAGAGAAAGACATCCTGCATGATGTGCTGAAGGCGTTCCCGCAGTACGCTCCGCTAAGCCCGAGCGCGTTCGCGGCCGCCATTTCCGGCATTATCGGTTTGGTGCTCGCCGTGGATTCCGTGTTCAACACCGTCGGCCGCGTGGGCTTCTCCACGCTGTCCGATCACCTCAAGCGCCGCGAAACCGTATATCAGGTGATTTTCGTGATATCGATCGCCGTATGCCTGCTGCAGGTTTGCACTAACAGTATCGACCGCGCTTTGTTGTGGGCCGTGTTGATGATGCTGTTCCTCGTCAACGCCGGATACGGCGGCGGCTTCTCCACCCTGCCGGTACTGCTCGATCAGCACTTCGGCACGAAAACCGTATCCACCACGCATGGGCTGACCTTGAGCGCCTGGGCATTCGCCGGCTTGTCCGGCAATCAGCTGGCGTCGTTCGTCGTCACGCACACCCCCGATCAGGCGCACCGTTATGCCGCGTTGATTCCGGTACTCATCGTGCTGTTCATAATCGCGCTGATCAGTATTTCGCTGGTCAAGGCCGCAGGCAAGCGCGTCGCCGTCGCCTAGTCCCCCATAGGTTCGTGGTTCCTAGTTCGTGGGATTACAGCGGATAATCCCACGCACTGGGTGCCTGCGCCATCGCATATAAATATGCCCGGAATCAAGCCAAAACCTGATTCCGGGCATATTCGTCATCGCGTGGCATTCGGTTCACAGAATCAGGCGACGGAATCCCGTGGGCCGAAGCGTGCTCACGCGCTTATCACCGTTTGTCACACGCTTGTCACGCGCCGATGAGATCAAGCATCTGAGGAATGCTCTTCTTGCCGAATTCGACGGTCTGCTCGCCACCACGGTTGATGACGATGCAGGGCACGCTCATTGCGCCGTATTGGTCCTTAAAGCTCAGGAAAATGCGAAACGTCGTAGGCCTCGGCACGCACGGCAGGGTTTAGCGAGGCGAGGCGTTGGGAGGCGAGCACTGTCTCCGGGCACATCGTGCAGGTGAGCGAGACGAGAATCATGATACTCAGCGGGCTTGCAATGGACTTTGCCCGTTCGATCAGATCATCGCCCAACGGCTGACCAGGACCAGCCACGTTGTACAGGCCCAGCACGAACGAATTAAATTCATGACCGGAAGGCACGCCATGGAAGGCGAGACCAGTCGGCTCGCCATCCACCACCATGCGCACGCATGGACGCGCTGCCGGCAGCACGCTGTCGACGTCGAATACCGCACGACCCGTATCATCCTTCTCGTACTCACCATCATCCACCGTCGATTTCAGCTTGCCACCGGACAGCGCGACCAACGCATCGATGAATCCCCGCAGTTCCGTGGACAGCGGCGTATCGTCCAGTTCCAGAGCAAGCGTGACCGGCCGAGACATGCGGCCAAAGACCACGTTGAGCTGCTGTCTGGTGGCGTCGGAGAACAATTCGCCGGGCTTCCTAACGGCGTTCGCCGCGGCATCGGCGTTGCGTTTGGTGGCGGGCGCAGGCGTAGGTGTAGGCGCTGTAGCGTCCAACGAGGCAGCATCTGTCTTCGTTGTGGACTGCTCGTAGACGCAAGAGACCGGGCGCTGTGGCGTCAAACCGGTTTTCTCGCTCATCCGCTTGGCGTACCGTTCCAACTCCACGGCGGCAATAGCGCCATCGGCGGTGGCAGTAACCACTTGCCGCAGGTTTTGGCCCGAGTCAGCATCACCGGCCGCATACACGCCCGGCACCGATGTTTCGAGATAGCCGTGCGTGACCACGTAACCATAATCGTCCAGTTCCACCACGCCGCGCACCAGATTCGTGGCGGGCACATATCCTGCGAACACGAACACGCCGAACGTGCCACCGTCAGCAGGTTTCCACGTTTCGGTCTGGCCAGTGGCCCGGTTTAGGATCGAAGCTTCACGTAAACCACCTTGCCCGGCAGTGACACCTTGCAGCTCGACCTGGTAACGCACGTCGATTTTCGGATTGTTTTTTGCTGCGGCGGCCACCGCAGCGTCGCAAGTGAAGTCCTGTTCCCGTACGAGAACGGTAACTTTGGAGGCGTATGTGGTCAGAAACACGGATTCCTCGGCTGCTGCGAACCCTCCGCCGACCACCAGTACTTCCTTGCCGGCAAAGAACTCGCCATCGCAGGTGGCGCAGTAGGCCACACCGCGGCCAGCATATTCGGACTCCCCTTCGAACCCTAGTTTGCGTGGGCTGGCACCGGTGGCGATGAGAATACCAAAAGCTTTCAAGTCGCCGCGCGAAGTATGCACGGTTTTGACATCGCCATGCACGTCGAGGCCGATGGCTTCGGCGGAAAGGAATTCAGCGCCGAAATCCTGCGCCTGTTGACGCATGGTCTGGGTAAGCGCACGGCCAGTGGTGCGGCCAACGCCCGGATAGTTGACCACCTCATTGGTGATGGTGATCTGTCCGCCAAAATCATCTTTCTCGAGAATCAGTACGCGATATCGGGCACGGGCCAAAATACAATCCCGCCGTCAGACCAGCGGGACCGCCGCCGATGACTATGACATCGTACAAATCATTTCGAGACATAACGACTCCCTTCGTGCCTTGATCTGGCTATTCAGGAGGTGCCCGGAGGATTCTCCTGGGCACCCCGTCGGATTAGCTTGACAAGCCGTCCGTCAAGCGACGATCACAGTTGACCAACAAGATCAAGCTAGGTTCAATGGTGTCCTCGCCTGGAGTCCAGTTGGCAGGGCAAACCTGATCGCCATGTTCGTGGACGAACTGAGAAGCTTGCACACGGCGTAGCAGTTCTTCGGCATTGCGGCCCACATTGGAAGAGATGACTTCATAAGCCACGACCTTGCCTTCGGGGCTCACGATGAAGTCACCGCGTTCGGCCATGCCATCGACTTCGTTGTAGGTGTCGAGATCCTTGGCCAATAGAGCGGTCGGGTCGGCAAGCATCGGATATTGAATCTTGGCGATCTTTTCATTGGCGTCATGCCATGCCTTATGCACGAAGTGGGTGTCGCAGGAGACAGAGTAGACCTCGCATCCAATTTCCTTGAACTTGGCGTAGTTGCGGGCCAGATCCTCAAGTTCAGTGGGGCACACGAAGGTGAAATCAGCCGGGTAGAAGAAGAACAGGGACCAGTGGCCGAGCACATCAGCCTTGGTCACCTCATGGAACTCGTTGTTCTGGAACGCGTTCACCTTAAAATCGGTCAGTTCATGCTGCAGGAGAGTCATCATCGGTCCTTTCGCTGATTGTCAATTATCGGGCTTCTGCCGTTTTCCATCGTAACGTGATTCTCTGGAACCCGCGCGGCGTAACGCGTGAGCTCATCACATCATTACTAACAGTCACGCTGACGGACCATGCGATGCAAGGGTGTTGTGGATTGGGAGCCTCCCGGAGCGCCGCGGGAAACAAGAACCAAAAGACAAAAAAGGGGGTTCCCGGAGCGTCACGCTCGACGGGAACCCGACGTTGAATGCGGCGGCGTGCTACTCTCC
>ENA-OQJS01000057-OQJS01000057.1-human-gut-metagenome-genome-assembly--contig:-NODE-57-length-22075-cov-1.775788_pt1 | contig 22075 bp, 15 predicted proteins | sample MGYA00242598_ERZ504764 | MGnify/ENA primary metagenome ERZ504764 (study PRJEB26092, sample SAMD00036368) | human gut metagenome | host: Homo sapiens | study: EMG produced TPA metagenomics assembly of...
TTTTTCTTGTGTTTCATCCGGAGAAAAGGAAACAGGAAAAGATGAGATAGAGAAAAAAGGTCGAGAATCTGTTAAGGGAAGATGACACTTCAGGAGAAAATCGGCCAAAATGAACCAGCTGAGCCCGTATGGTAGTGAGGAAGAAATGTATGCTTTGGTCAAAGAAGGAAAAGTTGGTTCGTTTCTGAATATTGTAGATGCGGAAGTCGCAAATAAGATACAGAAGACAGCTGTAGAGCAGTCACGGTTGGGTATTCCCGTACTGATGGCACGTGATGTTATTCATGGATATAAAACAATTTTTCCGATTTGTTTAGGACAGGCTGCTTCTTTTAACCCGGATCTGGTTCGTGAGTCTGCCAGAGTTGCCGCTATTGAGGCTTCTGCCGATGGTATACGATGGACGTTTGCTCCGATGATTGATGTATCCCGTGATCCACGTTGGGGAAGAATTGCCGAAAGCTGTGGTGAGGACCCTTGTCTTACAGCTGTATTGGGAAAAGCTATGATTGAAGGTTTCCAGGGAGATTCACTGAATGATCCGACTTCTATTGCTGCATGTGCAAAACATTTTGTAGGATATGGAGCTGCGGAAAGTGGAAGAGATTATAATTCAACCTTCTTGCCGGAACGCTTGTTGCGTAACGTATATCTTCCGCCTTTTGAAGCAGCAGCAAAAGCTGGAGCTGCAACTTTTATGACATCTTTTAATGACAATGATGGAGTGCCTTCTACCGGTAATAAGTTTATTTTAAAGAATGTCTTGCGGGAAGAATGGAAGTACGATGGAATGGTTGTTACCGATTGGGCTTCTGCTACCGAAATGATTACTCATGGCTTTTGTAAAGACGCTGCCGATGCTGCAAAAAAATCACTTGATGCAGGTGTCGATATGGATATGGTTAGTGGAGCTTTTTCTGGCAACTTGGAAAATCTGGTGAAAGAGAATAAAATATCCGAAAAACAGATCGATGAGGCGGTTCGTAACATCTTGCGCTTAAAATTCCGATTGGGCTTGTTTGAAAATCCTTATGTTTCTACTCCACAATCAGTAAAATATTCACCAGAACATTTGGCTAAGGCAAAACAGGCTGTAGAACAGTCGGTTATTCTTTTGAAAAATACAAATCAGACATTGCCTTTAAATGCTGACGAAGTACATACAGTAGCAGTTGTTGGTCCTTTGGCTGATGCTCCTCATGATCAGATGGGAACTTGGGTGTTTGATGGAGAAAAAGCACATACGCAGACTCCTTTGGCTGCATTGCGTGCTGTATATGGCGATAAGGTGCGTATTATTTATGAACCGGCACTGGCATATAGCCGCGACAAACAGACAACAGGATTGGCAAAAGCTGTCAATGCAGCTAAGCAAGCTGATGTCGTATTGGCTTTTGTAGGTGAAGAATCCATTTTATCAGGTGAGGCTCATTCTCTGGCCGATTTGAACTTGCAAGGTCTGCAATCGGAACTGATAGAAAAATTGTCACAGACAGGAAAACCTCTTGTTACTGTTGTTATGGCAGGCCGACCACTGACAATAGCTAAAGAAGTAGAAGAATCGGATGCTGTACTTTATGCTTTCCATCCTGGTACAATGGGAGGACCTGCTTTGGCTGATATCTTGTTCGGAAAGGTGAATCCAAGCGGAAAAACACCTGTTACATTTCCTAAGATGGTAGGTCAGCTTCCAATGTATTATGCTCACAATAATACCGGACGACCGGCATTGGAGAAAGAAATGTTGCTTGATGAAATTCCGATGGAAGCAGGACAGACTTCAGTGGGATGCCGTTCTTTCTTCCTTGATGCAGGTTCTACACCATTATTCCCATTTGGATATGGTTTGTCATATACGACATTCAGTTATGGTAATCTGAAGATTGTTTCGAGCAAATTGACGGTCAGTGATACATTGAAAGTTTCTGTTGAATTGAAAAATACCGGACGTTATGAAGGTACAGAGGTTGTACAGTTATATGTGCAAGATAAAGTTGGCTCTGTAACCAGACCGGTGAAAGAGTTGAAGCGCTTCCAGCGTGTCAATTTACAGCCTGGTGAATCTAAGCAGGTTATGTTTGATTTGCCGGTATCAGAATTGGCTTTTTGGAATATAGATATGAAGAAGGTAGTTGAACCGGGCGACTTTAAATTGTGGGTAGCTTCCGATAGTCAGGGAGGCTTGACAACTGAGTTTAATGTCGCAGAATAAATATAGGAGCTTTTTTTATGATAAAACAGATTATAGCACTCACTTTGGCCGGATGTTTATTTTCTTGCCAGCAATCTCAAAAGGAAGTTGAAAATCAACTGGATGAGAATAAATTTGTACATGTTGAAGGTGCCTGTCTGATAGAACCGGATGGAGATACCTTACACATAAAAGGTACTAATTTGGGAAACTGGTTAAATCCTGAAGGATATATGTTTGGTTTCACCAATACCAATTCTGCCAGAATGATTAACCAGATGTTTTGTGAACTGGTAGGACCTGATTTTACGGCCGATTTTTGGAAACAGTTTAAAGACAATTATATAACTCGTCGTGATATAGAGTTTATTGCCGGTTTGGGAGCAAATACAATCCGCCTTCCGTTCCATTATAAGCTATTTACTGATGAAGATTATATGGGACTGACAGCGGAACAAGATGGATTTGCACGTGTTGACAGTGTTGTTAACTGGTGTAGAGATAATAAATTGTATTTGATCTTGGATATGCACGATGCTCCGGGCGGACAGACTGGCGACAATATTGACGATAGTTATGGTTATCCCTGGTTATTCGAAAGCGAACGTAGCCAGCAGTTATTCTGTGATATCTGGAGAAACATTGCTGAAAGGTATAAAAATGAACCTGTAATATTAGGTTATGAACTGATAAATGAGCCGATTGCTCCGTATTTCGATAACATGGAGGAGTTGAATGGTAAATTGGAGCTTTGCATAAGCGTGCTGTCAAGGCAATACGTGAAGTCGATACCAACCATATCATATTATTGGGAGGTTCTCAATGGAATGGCAACTTTAAGCCGTTTAAGGATGCCAAATATGATGATAAGCTGATGTATACCTGTCATCGTTATGGCGGAGCTCCTACGAAAGAAGCAATTCAGGAATTCATAGCTTTTCGTGATAGTGTAAATTTACCTATGTATATGGGAGAGATAGGACATAATACTTCAGAATGGCAGTCATCTTTTTGCAAAGTCATGGAAGAAAATAATATAGGATGGACATTCTGGCCTTATAAGAAAAAGGATGACTCGTGTATAATGGGAATCCAGATGCCTGATAACTGGAATCATATTGTAGCCTTTTCTGAATCTCCCAGAGGCAGCTATGCCGAAATTCGTAAGGCACGTCCTGATCAGCAGATGGTACGGAAAGCGATGAATGATTTCATTCAGAATTGTAAGAAAGAAAATTGCATACCTCAAAAGGAATATATTCACTCGTTAGGTTTTAGTTTTCAATAGTTGAAATAGTTCTTGAAATATCATAAAACATTTAATATCATGAAAAAACAAATATTGTTAGGTGCGTTGGCGTTTGTTCTGTTTGCCTCTGTTTCGGCGCAGTCTGTCGATACACCTGTTTATTTAGATGATACAAAGCCTGTTGAGTTACGTGTTGAAGATGCCTTGTCCAGAATGACACTGGAAGAGAAAATTGCTATGATTCATGCTCAGTCTAAGTTCTGTTCTCCCGGTGTTTCCCGCTTGGGTATTCCTGAGATCTGGTGTACTGACGGACCTCATGGTATTCGTCCGGAGGTTTTGTGGGACGAATGGGATCAGGCCGGATGGACAAACGATTCATGTGTTGCTTTTCCGGCATTAACATGTCTGGCTGCGACCTGGAATCCTGACATGGCTTTGTTGTATGGCAAGAGTATCGGTGAAGAGGCTCGCTATCGAAATAAAACTATTTTATTAGGACCGGGCGTAAATATTTATCGTACACCCTTGAATGGACGTAACTTTGAATATATGGGAGAAGATCCTTATCTGAGCAGCAAGATGGTGGTTCCTTATGTACAAGGGGTTCAAAGTAATGGCGTTGCTGCCTGTGTAAAGCATTATGCTCTGAATAATCATGAATCAATCGCCATACAACCAATGTGATTGTCGATGACAGAGCTTTGTATGAGATTTATCTGCCTGCCTTTAAAGCTGCGGTGCAAGAAGGTCATGCATGGAGTATCATGGGAGCGTATAATCTTTATAAAGACCAGCATTGCTGCCATAATCAATATCTTCTGAATGATATATTGAAAGGTGAATGGGGATTTGACGGAGTTGTTGTCAGCGACTGGGGTGGTACTCACGATACTGACGAGGCCATTACTAACGGTTTGGACTTAGAGTTCGGAAGTTGGACCAACGGACTGTCGAACGGAGCAAGTAATGCTTATGACAATTATTATCTGGCTAAAGCTTATCTGGATAAGATTAAATCGGGTAAATATACAACCAAAGAGCTGGACGAGAAAGTTCGTCGCATCCTTCGTCTTTCATTCCGTACGACAATGAACCGCAATCGTCCTTTCGGATCTATGGGAAGTCCTGAGCATTTTGATGCGGCCCGTACCATTGCAGAAGAAGGTATCGTGTTGCTTCAGAATAAAGGAAATGTGCTTCCGATTGATTTGAATAAAGCTTCAAAAATTGCAGTAATTGGCGAGAATGCGTTGAAGATGATGCCGTTGGCGGAGGTAGCTCTTCTTTGAAGGTAAAACATGAAATTTCACCGCTCGATGGCTTGAAAAAGAGAGTTGCCGGCAAGGCAGAAGTTCTTTTTGCAAGAGGATATGTCGGAGATGCCAGTGGCGAATACAACGGAGTTGTTACAGGACAGGATTTGTCAGATAACCGTTCGCCGGAAGAACTGATTGCTGAGGCTGTCAGCCTGGCAAAAGAATGCGATTATGTAATCTTCTTTGGTGGTTTAAATAAAAGTGCAGGACAGGATTGTGAAGATGCAGACCGTGCACAGCTGGGATTGCCCTACGGACAAGATCAGCTGATAGAAGCTTTGTCAAAAGTGAACAAAAACTTGATTGTCGTAAACATATCGGGTAATGCCGTTGCTATGCCTTGGGTGAAATCTGTGCCGTCTATTGTTCAGGCATGGTTTTTAGGCAGTGAAGCCGGAAGCGCCATAGCATCTGTCCTTTTGGGAGATGTCAATCCTTCAGGTAAACTTCCTTTTACCTTCCCTGTTTGTCTGGAAGATGTTGGAGCTCATAAATTGGGTGAATATCCTGGTGTAAAGAGAGAGAACGAGAATATCTGGGATGCGAAATACAATGAAGGTATTTTTGTGGGTTACCGTTGGCTCGATAAGGAAAATATTAAGCCTTTGTTTGCCTTTGGACATGGATTAAGTTATACTCAGTTTGAATACGGCAAGGTTACGCTGGATTCTAAAGAAATGACTCAGGATGGAAAAATTGTGCTGACAGTCCCTGTTACCAATGTAGGCAAGAGAGAAGGAGCAGAAATCGTTCAGCTTTATATTTGTGATAAAAAGAGCTCACTTTCTCGTCCGGAAAAAGAATTAAAAGGTTTCTGTAAAGTCAAACTGGCTGCTGGAGAAACTAAAACAGTTTCTTTTACAATAGACAAATCGTCTTTGAGCTTTTTTGATGACAAGCAGCATAAATGGGTTGCAGAACCTGGAAAATTTGAGGCTGTTATAGCTGCTTCTGCGGAAGATATAAAGTCGAAAACCGTATTTGAATTGAAATAAGTTTTTAGTTAATCTTTGCAGATAAATATGTTCTTCCCTCTTTCGGCTTTGTGATGCGAAGCTGAAAGGGGGAAGTTTTTTAAGGGAAGGGTTTAGTCTGCTCAAAATGGGAGTTTATTTTCTTTGTAACAGGATTAAAGCTGGAAGAGATGACTTTTAAAATTAGGTGCTAAAAAATACGCAGTAAATTTTCAGCTATAAAAAGTTGTATATTGATTCGTGATATAGTTGTAGTATAGGGTATAACGGGTGGGTTGGAGGTAGAATTAAGTGTTGTTACGCAGAATTTTTATTTATTAAAAAGATATTTTTTGAATTGAATCCGTTTCTGTTATTCATAGAAGCGGATTTTCTTTTTATGTACTTGCTTCTTGCTCATAATGTTGAATACTAGTGGTTTATAAAATGTGAAATACTATTCTGAATAGTTTCTTTCTTTTTTGAATAGATATTTTTCCTTGTATTATATACCTTAAATTACTTTTGCGTTGATTGATTTTTACAATCTTAAATTTAATTTATGATTTAAACTTTTTATTTAATGTTTTATGAAAAACTTGATGCATGTAAAACATGGTGGTATCTATTGGATACTGAGTTTTATTCTGGGGCTATCGGCATGTAAAGATAGCATATCAGAAGAAGGGAATATCCCTTATGATCCAAGTCTTCCTGTTGCGATTACAGGTTTTACTCCAGATTCGGGAGCGGTAAAGACACAGATGGTTATTGAAGGTGAGAACTTTGGAACGGATACATCCTTGGTTAAGGTTTTCATTGGCGGCAAAAAGGCTGTATTGATAAGTGCGAAAAGTAACTTTATCTACTGTATGGTTCCTGCAAAAAGTTATGAAGGAACTGTATCCGTTACGGTTGGTGATCAAACAGCTACAGCTTCTGAGAAATTTCACTATAATAGAGAAATGATGGTCAGTACGCTGTATGGAAAAGTGCGTGATGATGGTAAATATGATGTGGTAGATGGAGCTTTTGATGAATCATTTATAAATTATTATGGTGTACAAGAACCTACATGGTTCTCGTTTAATCCGAATGATTCAACAGAACTTTATATGTCGCAGGATAACGGAAAACCAATCCGTATTTTTGATTTAGACGAGAAGGTTGTTCGTACAGGTTTGACGACCGGTGAAGCTGGTATTGGTCGTATGAGAACCCTTTCGTGGACTGCGGATGGTGATACATTGATAGTAGCCAGTGATGATGGCGGCGGCGGCGATAATGACAAAGATCGTAAGAGTGCGATTTATGTTACAAAAATGGAAACGGAGAATTTAGAAATGCTGGAGTGTTAGCTGCCGGAAGACAGTGTAACGGAGTAGCAATTCATCCGGTTAACCATGAAATGTATTATAATAATTTCTCGAAAGGTGTACTTTATCGTTTCGACTATCATAAATGGGGAGTAGGACCTGAGAACTGTATGGCACATCGCGAATATATTACTACTATTCAAGATAATGAATGGGAATTTAATATTGTGATTCATCCTAGTGGGGACTATGCTTATCTTGTTGTAATCAATCGTCATTATATCATGCGTATGAATTATGACAAAGCGAAAAAAACATTCGGTGTTCCTTACCTTATAGCTGGTGGAGTAGGTCAGAGTGCATGGGTAGATGGTGTAGGAGCTAACGCTCGTTTGAACTCTCCTTATCAAGGTGTCTTTGTTAAAAATCCAGAGTATGTAAAAGCTAATAAGAGTGACGTATATGATTTCTATTTTACAGATTCAGGTAACCATTGTGTTCGTGTGTTAACTCCAGAAGGTGTTGTTACAACGTATGCAGGTCGTGGTAGTGCAAACCTTAATAATGAGGCTAAGGGATATGTAGATGGAACACTACGTGGTGAGGCTCGTTTCAATAATCCTCGTGGGTTGGCATACGATGAGCAAAATAATGTGTTTTATGTGGGGGATATGATAATCATATTATCCGTAAAATTGCTATGGAGGATGAAGATAGTGCACATGAGTCGGATGAAGAGGAGATTAGTGCAGAGAATACAGTAAGTAATAAATGAAAAACACGGATAAAATGAAAAATATTATCACATTTCTTTTGGTGTTCTTCACCGCTACAACTGTTTGGGCTGAAAAAGTTATCGTATCGGGAACAGTTGTTGATTCAAATAAAGAGCCGCTGATAGGTGTAAACGTAACAGTAAAAGATGCTCCCGGACTGGTACAATTACCGATATTGATGGTCGTTATCGGATTGAAATAGATGCATATAGCACTTTGTTGTTTTCATATATTGGATTTGATACTTATAAGGTATTGATCAAGGAAAACATGAAAGTGGTAAATGTACAGATGAAGGAATCTTCGAATAATGTTATCGATGAAGTCGTTATTACAGGTACTGGTGCACAGAAAAAAATCAGTGTTACCGGTGCTATTACAACTGTCGGAGTAAAGGAACTTCAAACAGCTCCGGGCGGAAACTTGTCAAACGCTTGGCAGGTAATGTTCCTGGTATTATGGCTATGCAGACTTCTGGTCAGCCGGGACAAAATACTTCTGAGTTCTGGATACGTGGTATCTCTACATTTGGTGCAAATACGTCTGCTTTGGTATTGGTTGATGGATTTGAGCGTGATTTGAATGATGTAAATATTGAAGATATTGAATCTTTCTCTGTATTGAAGGATGCCTCTGCAACAGCTATTTATGGTTCACGAGGTGCAAATGGTGTTGTTTTGATTACCACTAAGCATGGTGGAGCCGGTAAAATTAATATTGATGCGAAGGTGGAAACTTCTTATAATACCCGTACTATTACACCTGAATTTGCAGATGGTATTACCTATGCAAATATGATGAATGAAGCACGTATTACTCGTAATCAGGAACCTATTTACTCTCCTGGAGAATTGGAAATTTTACGCAGAGGACTAGACCCGGATCTTTATCCGAATGTTGACTGGATGGGTATGCTGTTGCGTGACGGAGCTATGCAGTATCGTGCGAACTTGAACCTGAACGGTGGTGGATCTACTGCTAGATATTTCGTGTCTGTCAGCTATTTGCAGGAAAATGGTATGTATAATACGGATGAATCTCTCCGGAAGGACTATAATACCAATACAAATGCAGGAACATGGAATTATCGATTGAACACTGATATTGATATTACTAATACAACATTGTTGAAAGTTGGTGTGTCTGGATCATTAAGAAAATGGAATGAACCTGGATTGTCTGGAGATATATGGAAATCTTTGATGTATCAGAATCCTATCAGTATTCCTGTTATGTATTCAAACGGTTATGTACCGGCTTATGGAACGGGAGAACAGACTAACCCATGGGTACTGGCTACTCAGACTGGTTATAAAGAACATTGGGAAAATACAGTTCAGACTAATATCACACTGGAGCAGAAGTTGGATTTTATCACTAAAGGATTGAGATTTGTTGGACGCTTTGGCTTTGATACATGGAATAAAACGAATATTGACCGTATTAAATGGCCTAAACAGTGGAAAGCACAGCGTCAGCGTGATGAGTATGGAAACTTGGTATTTACTCAGGTTACAGACGAACAGCTGATGACACAGAGCAGTTCTTCTGAGGGTAACCGTAAAGAAGTATTCGAAGCAGAATTACATTACGATCGTGCCTTTAATGAGCATCATATCGGTGGATTGGCTAAGTTTAATTATGATACTCAGGTAGCTACAGTAAATATTGGTGATGATATTAAGAATGGTATAGCCAGACGTCATATGGGATTGGCTGGACGTTTCAGTTATAACTGGAAGTTCCGTTATTTTGCTGATTTCAATTTTGGATACAATGGATCTGAAAACTTTGCCGATGGTCATAGATTCGGTTTCTTCCCAGCTTTTTCTGTAGCTTGGAATGTGGCAGAAGAACCATGGATTAAAAAAATAGCTCCTTGGTGTAATATGTTTAAGTTACGTTACTCTTGGGGTAAAGTAGGTAATGATAATTTAAATATTGGAGGTACTCAATATCGCTTCCCGTATCTTTACACAATTGGTGATGGAGGAAGTTATCAATGGGGAGATTACTCCTACGATCGTAATTATGTCGGATTGAAATATACAGATGTAGCTTCTGTAGGAGCTACTTGGGAAGTTGCTACCAAACATGATGTGGGTGTAGACCTTTCACTTTTCAATGATAAGTTTACTGCAACAGTCGATTATTTCCATGAACAGCGAGATGGAATCTGGATGGAACGTAAATATCTGCCTGCTATTATTGGTCTTTCGGGTATCACTCCAAGAGCAAATGTTGGTAGCGTCTTGTCTGAAGGTTTTGATGGTAATTTTGCATATCGCCAGAAAATAGGAAAAGTTGATATAACTGTACGAGGTAATATCACATATAGCAAGAATACCGTTTTGGAAAAAGATGAAGAAAACAATGTATATCCATACCAGATGGAAGAAGGTTATCGAGTAGATCAGGCTAAAGGATTGATTGCTTTGGGACTTTTCAAGGATTATGATGATATTCGTAATAGCCCGAAACAGGAATTTGGAACAGTACAGCCGGGAGATATTAAATATAAGGATGTAAATGGTGATGGTGTAGTAAATGATGGCGACCGTGTAGCTATTGGAGCTACTACCAGACCGAATATGATTTATGGTTTTGGTATTTCTGGTACATGGAAAGGATTTGACTTGAACGTTCACTTCCAGGGTGCAGGAAAGAGTTCATTCTTTATTGATGGTCCTACTGTCTATGCATTCAGTTCAGGTGAATGGGGTAATGTGCTGAAGGATGTAGCCGAATCTGACCGCTGGATTTCTGCTGACATATCAGGTAATCCTGCAACAGAAAACCCGAATGCAGAATATCCTCGTTTGTCATTTGGAGGAAACAGTAATAACTACCGTGCTTCTACATTCTGGTTGCGTGACGGTTCATATTTGCGTTTGAAGACATTGGAGTTTGGTTATACACTTCCCAAGCAGATTGTAAATAAAATCATGTTCAATAATATACGTATATTCTTCCGTGGAAGCAATATTCTGACATTCTCTAAGTTTAAACTTTGGGATCCGGAATTGCATAGCTCAACAGGTACAGAATATCCATTGTCTAGAAGCTTAACATTTGGTTTAACTGTTAATATTTAATCTTGTCTTATGAAAAATAAATATCTATTATATTCTGCACTTTTTTTGCTCTCAATGTCTTCTTGCGAAGATAAACTGGATGCAGACCGGTACTTTGGAGATCGTATGACTATTGAAAAAGTGTTTGCCGACCGTGATTATTCGGAAAGATGGTTATCTGATGCTTACTCACATCTTATAGGTGTCAATGCGGATGTATCAAGTAAGGGTTTTACGATGTATTGCTTTGCAGACGATATGTATTTTGGTGACCGTGATGATAAATATAAAAAATGGAAGAATGGTGAGTATGATGAAGGATGGGAACAAGGTCCATGGGGAGAATGCTATACCGGTATCTACCAGGCTTCAGTTTTTATACATAATATAGATCGTAATACAAAATTTACAGAAGAAGAACGTGCTGACTATAAGGCACAGGCTCGTTTTGTACGTGCCTATTATTATTGGCTGTTGTTGCGTAAATATGGACCTATACCTATTATGCCTGATGAGGGTATGGATTTTACACAAGAGTATGAAGATTTGGCTGTAGCACGCTCCAGTTATGATGAGGTGGCTAATTTTATTGCATCAGAAATGCAAATTGCAGCAAAAGACTTACCATTGGAGAGAGGTCCTTTAGCAATCGCTCGTCCTACTCGAGGAGCAGCTCTGGCTGCACGTGCTAAAGTATTGCTGTATGCTGCGAGCCCTATTAATAATCCTCATCCGAGTGATACTGAAAAATTCAGTGATATGGTAAATTTCGATGGAAAACATCTGATTGCACAGGAATATGATGAAACTAAATGGGCAAGAGCTGCAGCTGCTGCTCTTGATGTGATGGAATTGCCTGGAAATCAGGCTGACGGGAAAAGATATGACCTTTATCACTTGGGAAGACGTACTTCTGGTTCTGTTGGATATCCTGTGACGATTGAACCGTATAAGGACGGAGATTTTTCTGAGCATACTTGGCCTGATGGATGGCAGGATATTGATCCGTTTGAATCTTATCGCTCATTGTTTGACGGAGAAGTAAGTGCTTCTGATAATTATGAGTTGATTTTTACACGTGGTCAGAACCAGTCTTCAGAAGGAGTTGATATAATGGTAGTACACCAATTGCCTACTAGTGCGACTGGTTGGAATACGCATGGTTTGACTCAAAAAATGTGTGATGCTTATTACATGAATGACGGCTCGGATTGTCCTGGAAAAGACCTTGAAATAGGAGGTGCTAATGGTACTGTACGTGAAACGGGATTTGTTGATGAAACAAATCAGGAAAACTATCCGGAATTGGGTGAACATCGTATTGGCGTTTCTTTACAATATGTGCAGCGTGAACCACGATTCTATGCTTCAGTCGCTTATAATGGATCAACCTGGTTCTTGCTGAATGAATCGAATGATGCAAACAGAAATCAGCAGGTATTTTATTATCGTGGTATGGGTAATGGATATAACAATAATAATGCTTTCTGGTTGCGTACCGGTATTGGCGTTAAAAAGTTTGTACACCCTTATGACACTCATGAAAATAGAGATATGGGTAGAATACGTCGAAAAGCGGAACCTGCTATTCGCTATGCTGAAATATTATTGATTTATGCTGAGGCTTTAAATGAGCTTGATGGGTCACATAATATAGAGTCATGGGATGGAAGCAAGACTTATACCATAAAGCGTGATATAAATGAAATGAAAAAAGGTATTCGTCCTATCCGTTGCCGTGCTGGTATTCCGGACTATACAGCTGCCGAATATGCAAGTAAAGATTTGTTCCGGGAAAAAATTAAACGGGAACGTATGATTGAGCTGATGGGAGAAGGACATAGATATTATGATTTGCGCCGATGGAAAGATGCAGAAAAAGAAGAATCTCAACCTATTTATGGCTGCAATACGTTGATGACAGAGCAGTATAAAGATTTGTTCCATATTCCGGTAGTGTACCTTCGTTGCCTACTAACTTTTCACGGAAAATGTATTTCTGGCCTATTAGTCATAGTGAATTAAAACGTAACCGTTTATTGACTCAGAATCCAGGATGGACATATAATGATTAATTAACTATAAACAGAAAAATAATGAAAAAGATATATTCTTATATTATTCTATTGCTTGTTTCATTTTGTTGGGTTTCCTGCAATAATGAATGGGAAGATGAACAGTACGAGCAGTATGTATCGTTTAAGGCCCCCATTGGTTCTAATGGCGTAACTGATATTTATATTCGCTATAAGAAAGATGGAAAGGTTACCTATCAGCTTCCGGTTATCATAAGTGGTTCAACCTTTAATGAGAAAGATTTGAATGTGAAGGTAGAAGTAGATAATGATACATTGGGAATCTTGAATAATGAACGTTTTGGCCGTGAAGATTTATATTTCTTACAGCTTACACCTGAGCATTATAATTTTCCTGGTACAGTAAATGTACCGCAGGGAGTTTCTGTTACTACATTGCCTATTGATTTTGACCTTACGGGAATTAATATGGTTAGAAGCTGGGTTCTTCCTCTGACCGTTGTAGATGAGCCGGGAACATATCTTGGTCATCCTCGTAAGAATTATGCCAAGCTTTGTTGAATATTAAGCCGTTTAACGATTATTCTGGTACATATAGTACAACTACTTTGCAAACATTTATTTCGAATGAAGATGGTAGTTACGATCAAGCCAATCCGATTGTGAGAAATACCCGAACAGGACAGGTGGTAGATGAAAATACTATTTTCTTTTATGCCGGTGCTATGGAAGAGGATTTGATAAATCGTGAAGATTATAAGGTAAACTTTTACTTTAATCCTGAAACAAAAATGGTTGAACTGTCTACTAAAAATGAAAACCTGAAATTAGAGCAGTTAAAGAAAGACCAGGCAGCATATACCATTGCAGAGATTATGGATGAAGAACTTCCTTATTTGAAACACAGATATGTAATATTTAATATTGAATATACATTTGTCGATTATACATCTGTTGAGGGTAGAGAAATCCCATATCATGTAAAAGGAACAATGACTCTTGAACGTAAGATTAATACTCAGATTCCTGATGAGGATCAAGCTATTGAATGGTAAAGTTTTCATTATCATCATATAAATAATTTTTTTAATAGCGGATTTAATTGTTTTGAACTGTAAATTCTATTTTTTGAACAATTATTTCCGCTATTTTTTATCATTACGGCATACTTTTGCATCATAGGATTGAAAGATTTACAAAATGACTTTGAATCGGTTGTGGATTCAATCGGTTGTTTTTTTAGAAACAAGAACATTAATTAATTTAATACCAAAATAAGTAAAAACAATGAAGAAACTTACAGCTACAACCTTGTTTGCTATGGGGCTGTTTGCCCAGCTTCAGGCAACAGATTTATTTACTCCTGTACAAAAAACAGATTTAAGACTTCCTTCTGTGCCTTTAATAACTTCTGATCCTTATCTTTCTATTTGGTCGCCTTATGATAAGTTAAATGAAGGTACAACCAGACATTGGACTAATGATGAAAAATCACTTATTGGTGCTGTGCGTGTAGATGGAAAAGTGTATCGTTTCATGGGAAAACAGGCACTTGAATCTTTATTGCCTATGGCCGGAAGTGAAGAATGGGAAGGTAATTATACTTTTGATGCACCTCAAGGTGAATGGACAGCTGTGAATTATAATCCGAAGGCTGGAAAAAAGGAAAGGGAGCTTTCGGTACAAATGACATGCCTGTTGTACGAACAAGCTGGAATACGAAAGATATTTGGGTACGTCGTGAGTTTAATTTGAATGATGTTCCAGCAGATACTCCTATTTATCTTAAATACTCACACGATGATGTCTTTGAATTGTATCTCAATGGAGAAAAACTGGTTGCTACCGATTATTCATGGAAGAATAATGTTGTTTTGGAATTATCAGACAAGGTACGTGCTAAAATGCGCGAAGGAAAGAATGTCATCGCTGCACATTGCCATAATACAACCGGAGGAGCGTATGTCGATTTTGGATTATATACAACTAATAAAGAAACAGCCGGATTTGAAAATATCGCTATACAAAAGTCGGTAGACGTATTGCCAACTCAGACTTATTATACTTTTACATGTGGACCGGTAGAGCTGGATGTTGTATTTACTGCTCCTATGTTGATTGATGATCTTGATTTGATTTCTACTCCTATCAACTATATCTCTTATCAAGCTACATCTACTGATAAGAAAAATCATGATGTTCAAGTTTATATTGAGACAACTCCACAGCTTACTATTAATGAGATGACTCAGCCAACCAGAGCACAAGTTATTAAGAAAAACGGAATCAGTTATGTGCAGGCTGGTAGCATCGATCAGCCTATTACAGGTCGTAAAGGCGATTTGATTTGCATAGACTGGGGATATGCTTATTTGGCAGGTAATAATGGTGCCAATACTTCTGTGAGTTTGGGCGACTATGTCGACATGAAGGCTGTTTTTGCAAGTAAAGGTGAATTGATGCCTGGACAAAATGAGGTAGTTACGCGTAATGCCGATGAAATGCCGGCTATGGCTTATTCTGAAGATCTGGGAAATGTTTCATCTACAGGAAAGAGTGGCTTCATGATGATCGGATACGATGACGTATATTCAATCGAATACATGTATGAACGTCGTATGGCATATTGGAAACATGATGGCAAGGTTTCTATTTTTGATGCGTTTTGAACGTGCAAAACAAAATTATCAGAATGTAATGGAACGTTGCGTGATTTTGATGCTATGATCATGAAAGATGCAGAGAAAGCTGGAGGTAAAAAATATGCTGAAATTTGTGCTGCTTCATATCGTCAGGTAATGGCTGCTCATAAATTGTTTACAGACAAAGAAGGTAATTTAATGTTCTTCTCTAAAGAAAACAACAGTAATGGATGTATTAATACTGTAGATTTAACATATCCTTCTGCTCCTTTGTTCCTTGCTTATAATCCTGATTTGCAAAAAGCAATGATGACAAGTATTTTCGAATATAGTGCAACTGGCAGATGGAATAAACCTTTCCCTGCTCATGATTTAGGAACTTATCCTATTGCTAATGGTCAGGTTTACGGAGGTGATATGCCGATAGAAGAAGGTGGTAATATGGTTATTCTGGCTGCTGCTATAGCTAAAGCTGAAGGTAACGCAAATTATGCTAAAAAGTACTGGGATTTACTTACTATCTGGACTGATTATTTGGTTGAATATGGTCAGGATCCGGAAAACCAGCTTTGTACAGATGACTTTGCAGGACATTGGGCACATAATGCCAATCTTTCTGTAAAAGCTATTATGGGAGTTGCCGGATATAGTGAAATGGCTAAGATGCTGGGCCTGAATAATGTGGCAGACGAGTATGCAGCAAAAGCAAAGAAGATGGCTCAGAAATGGATGGAAATGGCAGGAGAAAACGATCATTACCGTTTAGCTTTCGACCGTGCTAATACTTGGAGTCAGAAATATAATATGGTTTGGGATAAAATGTGGGGATTGAATATTTTCCCAGGTGTTATCGATAAGGAAATCAACTATTATCTGACAAAACAAAATGCTTTTGGTCTGCCTTTGGATAGCCGTAAGGAATATACTAAGTCCGACTGGATTATGTGGACTGCTGCAATGGCTTCTGATATGGAAACTTTCCAGAAGTTTGTAGATCCTTTGTATAAATATATCAATGAAACTCCTTCTCGTGTTCCTATCAGTGACTGGCATCATACAGATAGCGGAGAATGGGTAGGATTCCGTGCTCGTTCTGTAATAGGTGGATACTGGATGAAAGTCCTGATGGATAAAATGTTGGTAAAATAATCTCATCTGTTATTCTTAAAAAAAGTCTGTATAAATTCTGTTTTGATAACTTATCATGGAGTTTATACAGACTTTATTGTTTGAAAAATACTTTTTTCATTATAATGTATTGTTAATCTTGATATTTCGATAATATTTATGAAGAAGAAATTTCAAATACTGTTTTTATTCTTGTTTGTGGGCTGTTCTTTATGTATGGCCAAAAAGGTATCGGTGGTATACCCTCGAGTTGAAATGCAGGAGAATCCTTTAGGAATAGATCTTAAAAATCCTCATTTTTCATGGCAGCTGGCATCTGATGTAAAAGATGTAAAACAAATGGGGTACGAAATTCAGTTAGCTGCTGATTTGCGTGACCTTAAACGTGGTGATAATCTTATTTGGAAATCAGGTTTGGTTCAATCGGATAAAATGCAGATTGAGTATGAAGGATTGCCAATGCAGTCATGCGAAGAATATTATTGGAGAGTTCGTGTGCAGACAAATCATGGAATGAGTAGTTGGAGTGCGATTCAACGATTTTCTACTGGAATGTTGCATGCCGAAGACTGGCATGCTAAATGGATTGGTGAAAATGCAATGTCAAATTCAGGAGAGTCACAGACGGAACTTCATACACGGTTGGCTGCCAGATATTTGCGAAAAGACTTTCAGGCTTCGTCTCATATCGATCGTGCAACGCTTTATATTAGTGGATTAGGATATTATCAGGCTTTTCTGAATGGGAAAAGTGTGAGTGAAGATTTACTTACTCCTTCCATTACATTTTATTCTGAAACAGTATATTATAATACATATGATGTTACTGATTTATTGCAGGAAGGGGATAATGCCTTAGGAGTTATCCTCGGTAATGGACGATATTTTTGGGTGAGAGGAAGTGGAATGGAAGGATTTGGTCTGCCTCGTTTATTGGCGCAACTAGAAATAGAATACACTGATGGTAGCAAGAAAATCATAGCTTCGGATGAAACCTGGAAAGTTACATCGAAAGGACCTATTGTCGCAAATAATGAGTTCGATGGAGAAGAGTATGATATGAAGAAAGAATTGCCCGGGTGGAACTTGGGCGGATATGATGATTCTACATGGAAGAACGTGGATATAATGTCCGTTCCATGCAAACGATTGTTAGCCCAGCCATCTCCGTCAGTTGCCATTATGGAACGCATTCATCCGTCATCGGTTACCCGACTGGCATCAGGAAAAGTCTTGATAGATATGGGACAGAATATGGTAGGCAGACTGAAAGCATCTTTTAAAGGAAAAGCAGGGCAAAAAGTTGTTATGCGTTTTGCTGAAATCATTAATCCTGATAGTACATTGTATGTAGCTAATTTACGTTCGGCGAAAGCTACCGATATTTTTACTCCTTCTGTTGATGGCTATTTTTCTTGGGCACCAGTTTTTGTTTATCATGGTTTCCGCTATGTTGAAATCGATGGTGTTGAAGGAGATCTTGATATCAAAGATTTTGTTGGTGAGGTTATGTATGACAGAATGCAGCAGACAGGACATTTCGAAACTTCAGATTTTATTATCAATCAGATTTTCAAAAATGCTTATTGGGGCATTAGAGGAAACTATCATAATATGCCGACAGACTGTCCTCAACGGGATGAACGCCATGGATGGCTTGGTGATCGTGCAACCGGCTGCTGGGGAGAAAGTTTTGTATTTGATAATGCGTTGTTATACCGCAAATGGTTGCAGGACATAGAAGAATCCCAACGTGAGGATGGTGTAATTTCAGCCGTATCTCCTCGTTTTTGGACTATTTATGCAGGAGATGTGACATGGCCGTCTGTTTATATCTTAGCAGCCGAAATGCTGTATCGTCATTATGGAGATGCTACTGCTATCGTAAAACATTATGATTCGATGAAGCGCTGGGTAGAGTATATTTACAAGAACTCAATGAAAGACGGACTTGTGGTTCGTGATGAGTGGGGCGACTGGTGTATGCCTCCAGAAGCTCCGGAATTGATTCACTCTCAAGATCCGATGAGAAAAACTGATGGGCGATTTTAGGTAGTACTACATTTTATGGATTGTTGTATAAAATGATTGATTTTGCTCGGATATCAGGTCATTCGGAAGATATTGACAATTATAAGACACATGCTGAGGCCTTGAAGAAAGCATATAATAAACGCTTTTCAATTATGAAACTGCCCAGTATGGAAATAATTCAGTTACGGGAAATTTGTTGTCTCTTCGTTATGGGTTAGTACCGGATGGTTACGAAAAACGTGTTTTTAGTAATGTCGTCGAAAAAACTGAAAAAGATTGTAAAGGGCATGTCAGCACAGGAGTTGTAGGAATACAGCATTTAATGAGGGGACTGACAGAACATGGTCGAGAAGATCTTGCTTATAAAATTGTGACTAATACAGACTATCCTAGCTGGGGATATATGATTGAAAAAGGAGCCACTACAATTTGGGAATTATGGAATGGAGACACAGCAGCACCTGATATGAACTCGGCCAATCATGTTATGCTTCTAGGTGACTTGCTGATATGGTATTATGAAAACCTTGCAGGCATAAAAAATTCAAAAGAATCTGTTGGATTCCGTCATATTGAGATGAAGCCATGTTTCCCGGACGGACTGGACTATGTCAATGCTTCTTATCAGTCTGTATCTGGTAAAATTGTTAGCAACTGGACTCGAACTGAAGGACGTTTTTCGTGGAATGTAACTATTCCTGCTAACTGTTCTGCAACATTGTATATTCCTTTATCTCTACATCCCGAAAAACCAGAAATGGCAAAAGCTCATAGTATACAGTGTGAAGGGGATAATTGGATAATTGAATTAGGCTCTGGAAACTATTGCTTTAAAAGTGACATGTAATAAAATTTTCAATGAAAGGTTAGATTTTTTTCTTTTCTGAATAATTTTTGCGTGTCAGGCTCGTTTCTTTTCCTCATCTTTGTAAAAGAGTTGTTAATACAACAGCATAAAAGGAGTGTAAATATCTCTTTTTATGCTGTTGATCCTTATTTTATAATTTTATTATTATGAAAACAAAAATATGGGCATCTATTGTTTTGTCTTTTGTGGCATATGGGGGAGTGGCACAAAATAGATATCACAATCCGATAATAGATGAAAGTTTGCCTGATCCTACCGTAATTCGTGCCTCTGATGGAACTTTCTGGCTTTATGCTACGGAGAATATCCGTAATCTGCCGATTTATCGTTCTACAAACTTAGTCGACTGGAGTTTTCAGGGAACTGCCTTCACTGATAATACACGTCCGCATTTTGTACCAAATGGAAGCCTTTGGGCACCCGATATCAATCTGATTGATGGAAAATATGTCTTGTATTACTCAATGTCTACATGGGGTGGCGAGTGGACTTGTGGAATTGGAGTTGCTACTTCTGATTCTCCTCAAGGACCGTTCGAAGATCATGGGATGCTTTTTCGAAGTAATGAAATAGGAGTCAGAAATAGTATCGATCCTTTTTACATAGAAGATGGAGGCAAAAAATACTTGTTTTTTGGAAGTTTTCATGGAATTTATGCTGTAGAGTTATCGGATGATGGATTGTCTTTGAAAGAAAATACCCGCCCGTTACGAGTTGCAGGTGATGCGTACGAAGGTACTTATATCCATAAAAGGGGAAAATATTATTATTTGTTTGCTTCAATCGGTCGTTGTTGCGAGGGGTTGAAAAGTACTTATACGACGGTAGTTGGAAGGTCTGAGTCTTTGATGGGACCCTATTGGAATAAAGAAGGCCGGTCAATGCTTGACAATCAGCACGAAATATTAATCAAGGGTAGTACTAATTTTGTTGGAACGGGGCACAATTCAGAGGTTATAACTGATAAAAAAGGACAGGACTGGCTGTTTTATCATGCTGTAAAAGTTGCCGATCCTGAAGGTCGGGTATTGATGCTCGATCCGTTACAATGGAAAGATGGTTGGCCTGAGGTAGAAAATAGTATTCCTTCAGATAGTCATGATAGTTCCTGTTTTTAATCAGGCATGTATAATTTATAAAGTATGATTGGATAATCTATGATTTTAAAACGATTTTTTTACGCTGCTGTACTGTTTTTATGTTTGCCAGGTATAGTATCATCACAAAATAAGGGAGATAAGAAAAACGGAAATCCGATATTTGCTGGCTGGTATGCCGATCCGGAAGGTATTATATATGGAGATACATTCTGGGTATATCCTACTCTTTCTTTACTATATGGTGAAGATGTTGAAAAATACGGTCAGGATTTAAAACGAGAGACAGATGCAATCAATCAGGAGTATAATCTTCAGACGCATTTTGATGCTTTTTCTTCCAAGGATCTGGTTCATTGGGTTAAGCATCCGGAAGTCTTGTCGATAAAAAATGTAAAATGGGCAAAATATGCTCTCTGGGCTCCATCGGTAATTCAGGCTAACGGGAAATATTATTTGTTTTTTGGTGCAAATGATATACAGAACGAGAAGCAAAAAGGAGGTATAGGTGTAGCTGTTTCGGATTCTCCGGCCGGACCGTATAAAGATGCTTTAGGAAAGCCACTGATTGATAAAATCATAAATGGTGCTCAGCCTATTGACCAGTTTGTTTTTCGTGATGATGATGGTAGTTATTACATGTATTATGGCGGCTGGAAACATTGTAATGTCGTGAAGCTTCGCTCTGATTTATTAGGTCTGGAGCCTTTTCAGGATGGAACAATGTATCGTGAAGTTACGCCTGAACAATATGTGGAAGGACCGTTTATGTTGAAAAGAAATGGCAAATATTATTTTATGTGGTCAGAAGGAGGATGGGGAGGTCCTGATTACAGTGTTGCTTATGCTATTGCCGATTCTCCAATGGGACCATTTAAAAGAATTGGAAAAATCCTTCAGCAAGATCCACAAGTAGCTACCGGAGCCGGACACCATTCTGTCATACAAATCCCGGGTAAGGATGAATATTATATCGTATATCATCGTCGTCCTTTGGACTGTAACCGTATTAATGAACGTCAAGTTTGCATTGATAAGATGGAGTTCGATGAGAATGGTTACATTAAACCTGTGAAGATTACTTTTGAAGGAGTTGCTCCTGTTAAATTGACAAAGTAAATATTTTGATTATAAGATAAGCCATGAAAAAACTGTCATTACTTATTTTTCTGGCAGGCTTTTTGAGCTTTGCCAAAGCAACCAACTATGCAGATTATGTAAACCCGCTGGTCGGCACTCAGTCTACATTCGAGCTGTCAACGGGTAACACGTATCCGGCCATCGCGCGTCCGTGGGGTATGAACTTCTGGAGCCGCAGACAGGTAAGATGGGCGACGCTGGATGTATCAGTACACAGCTACGAAGATTCGCGGATTCAACAGACTCACAGCA
>ENA-OQJS01000058-OQJS01000058.1-human-gut-metagenome-genome-assembly--contig:-NODE-58-length-21992-cov-1.383993_pt1 | contig 21992 bp, 23 predicted proteins | sample MGYA00242598_ERZ504764 | MGnify/ENA primary metagenome ERZ504764 (study PRJEB26092, sample SAMD00036368) | human gut metagenome | host: Homo sapiens | study: EMG produced TPA metagenomics assembly of...
TCGTAAAATGAGATTTAATTGTTGTAAACAATTTTTGTCAAAAATCATGCTAGTAATTTTTAGGAAAGATTTCAGCATGTTTTCTGATTTATATTCACGTTCTTTTTGTATCTGTTGCAAATAAAAAAATTATTTATTTATCCGTCAATCGGAATAAAATACGTATTTTTGACTTCAACTTAATAATACCTATACAATTATTAGCAAGTTATGGAAACAGATTTTTTACAGATTATCAAAACACGGCGCAGCTGCCGTAAATATAAAAAAGAACAGATAACCGATGAAGAACTGAAGGCAGTGCTCGAAGCCGGAACATATGCTCCTACTTCACGAGGCATGCAGTCGCCTTATATTGTGGCAGTACAGAACGAAGAGCTGCGTAAACAGTTGGCAAGCATGAACGCTCATGTGATGGGAGTAACTTCGAATCCGTATTACGATGCACCTACTTATGTGTTGGTACTTGTTCCTGCTGATGCAAACAATCCTATCCAGGATGGAAGTTGTGTATTGGAAAACATGATGCTCGCTGCTCATGCTATCGGATTAGGAAGCTGCTGGATTCATCGTGAACGGGAAATGTTTTCTACTTCCGAAGGCAAAGAACTGATGAAGTCGTGGGGACTGCCCGAAGGTCTGGTAGGTATAGCGCTCTGGCACTGGGATATCCGGCAGAAGAACCGGCACAGCCTAAGCCACGCAAGCAGGATTATTATCGTGTCATTAAATAATAAAGATTTTATTTACACCTGAATATATGGCAGACGGAAAATATCATATCGGATTCGCCTTGAGCGGAGGATTTATCAGAGGCATAGCCCATTTGGGAATGTTGCAGGCATTGTTCGAGCATAACATTCGCCCTGATATTCTTTCGGGAACCAGTGCGGGAGCTATTGTAAGCGTATTCATAGCCGATGGCAAACAGCCGTTTGAAATAATGGAGATGTTTTCCGACCGTTCGTTTACAGAGCTTGCCAAGATACGTTTCGGTAAAGACAGTTTGTTTCAGATGGACTACTTTATCGATTTTATGAGAAGCAATTTGCGGACACGTAATCTGGAAGATCTGGAAATACCAGTAGTAGTGACAGCTACCGATTTCGACCATGGACAGTGTGTACATTTTACACGTGGGGAAATAGCGCGTCGGGTAGCTGCTTCGTGTTGTATTCCCGTACTTTTTGCTCCGGTCAAGATCGGGGGAACATATTATGTCGACGGGGGAGTATTCATGAATGTACCAGTGACACCGATACGTGATATGTGCGATAAGGTTTTGGCACTGAATGTCTACAAGCTGGTAGCCGATGAATATAGTAAGAACTTGGCAGCTATTGCTCTTCGGGCTTATCATTTCATGTTTCAGGCGAATACGTTTACCGAACTGGAAAAGGCTGATCTGGTTATAGCTCCCGATGGCTTGGATCATATTCGAACTATGAGCTGGAAAAAGCAGAGGAGATTTTCAGTGCCGGATATTTTGCAGCTTCAAAAGTGTTGGAAGGACTGGAAGAAGACGAAAAGGAAAGATATTTTTCATTCAGGTGATATGAAATGAAGACAAAATACAATAATGATATGGAGCAAAGTGAGAAAATAATTATTTATCAGGTATTTACCCGCCTGTTTGGTAATGAAGAGGTACGCAATGCCTACAATGGCAGCCTGCAGGAAAACGGATGTGGTAAGATGGCCGGATTTACAAACCAGGCTTTGAATGAGATAAAAAAGCTTGGGGCAACACATATTTGGTATACAGGGGTTATTGCCCATGCCTCTCAGACAGACTATTCAGCTTACAATATACCTCGCAACCATCCTGCTGTTATAAAGGGTAAGGCAGGTTCTCCATACGCTATCCGCGATTATTATGATATAGACCCTGATTTGGCTGTTGATGTAAACCGCCGTATGGAAGAGTTTGAACTGCTGGTAAAACGTTCGCACGACAATGGATTGAAAGTGATAATTGATTTTGTGCCAAACCATGTGGCACGTCAGTATCATTCGTATGCCAAGCCGGACGGAGTGAAGGATTTGGGAGAAGATGATGATAGCTCGAAAGCTTTCGATGTAAACAATAATTTTTATTATATCCTCGGAACTAGTTTAGGCGGAGAAATTGATTTTTATGATGAACAGGCTGGTATGTACGAAGAACAGCCGGCTAAAGCTACGGGAAACAACCGCTTCGACGCTTATCCGAACAAAAACGACTGGTATGAAACAGTAAAACTGAATTATGGAGTCGATTACATGGGAAACACCGGCAACCATTTTTCTCCTGTTCCCGATACCTGGTATAAGATGAGAGATATCCTGCTGTTCGTGGGCAGCAAAGGGTATAGACGGTTTCCGTTGCGATATGGCAGAGATGGTTCCCTGTGAATTTTGGGGATGGGCTATTCCTCAGGTGAAAGAACAGCATCCGGAACTTATATTTATCGCTGAGGTTTATAATCCGAACGAATACCGTAATTATATATTCAACGGGCATTTTGATTATCTTTACGATAAGGTGGGACTGTATGATACCCTTCGTGCCGTAACTTGTGGATATGGATCGGCTACTGCCATTACAAATTGCTGGCAGAGTGTGGACGATATACAGCCGCACATGCTGAACTTCCTGGAAAATCACGATGAACAGCGTATTGCTTCCGATTTCTTTGCAGGCGATGCACGTAAGGCTCTTCCTGCTTTGCTGGTTTCGGCTTGTATGAACACCAATCCTATGATGATTTATTTTGGTCAGGAACTGGGAGAAAGAGGAATGGATAGCGAAGGATTCAGTGGCCGTGACGGACGAACTACTATTTTTGATTACTGGAGTGTGGATACTATCCGCCGGTGGAGTAATCACGGACGTTATAATTTGCATTTACTGAATGATAAGGAAAAGGAGCTTCGCAGTTTTTATCAGCATGTCCTGAATTTATGCCGTGAGGAAAAGGCTATATCACATGGAGCATTTTTTCGATCTGATGTATGCGAATAAAGGAAACTGGCTGATGAATGAGCACCGTCAGTATGTATTTATCCGTAAATATGAAAATGAAGTATTGCTGGTTTTGGTGAATTTCGACAATATGCCTGTCCATCTGTCTGTGAACATTCCTTATCATGCTTTCGAATATTTGCAGATACCGGAATATAAAACAGTTCAGGCAACGGATCTGTTGTCGGGAAAAGACGAAACTATCTCATTCGCGAGCGATAAGCCTGTTGCTGTTGACTTACCGGAATGGGGTGGTAAGATTCTTAAAATGACTATCTGATTCTGAATATTACGATACAAAATCCCCTTCCTCGGTTTTCCATGTATTGAGCAAAACTGAAGAAGGGGATTTTTGTGTTAGAGCATATCTGGAACCAGATAAATATTATCTTCCGATATGCCTTGTTGCAGCAAGGCTTCCTTGTCTGCTAAGTAAAGCTGTATGAATTCATCGTGACTTTGGCAATGATTTTCTGCCTGTCTGTAGCATTCCAGTGCTTTGGGTATATTGTTTTGTGCCAGATATACGTGTCCGGCATTCAGCCAGTCGGAAGTCAGCACTTCGTCAGCCTGTTGCAGTTTATCGAAGAAACGGGCAGCTTCAGCATATTTTCCTGTCATGAAATAACACCATCCGATGGCTCTTTGTGCATTTGCCGGAGCAGTTTCCATATATTCCACTTTGAAGAAATAAGACAAAGCTTTGTCGTACATGTGCAGGCTGGCAAGACATTGTCCTATTTGCAGAAGCAAATTCAAGTTGTCGGGTTGCATTGTTTCTACTTTGTACAGACAGTCGAGTGCTTCTTGATAATGATGTAATTTCTTATGGCATTGTGCATTTGCTTTAACGTCCATATATGTTCAGGTTTCAATAAATCTGCCTGAGCGTAAGCCTGCAATGCTTCGGTGTATTTTTTCATTTTCTGAAGGCAGAATCCGGCCTTTTGCCAGGAGTCGGCATCGCCTTTTCCCTTGTTGCATAATTCGTCATAATATATCGTGCATGCTTCCTGAAATAAGTCTTTAGAAAATAAATAGTCGGCTATTTGTTTCAGGTTTTCCGGAGTATGCATCAACGGTTTCAGAGCTTCACATTTCCAGAGTGACAAATCGTCTGTAAAGATATCGTGCATTTCACTGCGATACATCCATAACTTGAAGAAGCGGTACAGGTCGTGTATGTACTGACGGCTGATATTGCTTGGCTTTTTTTCTCCTTTTATTGTTTCTGCAAATTGTTCGCTTCCTTCTTTCAGTATTTGGTTTTGTTCGGTAGCTTCTGCCGTAAACATCTCTAATTGCTGTTTGGGAATATCCTTTAAAGCAAGACAGAAAGAATATTTATCCGAATTGCAGAACATGGTTGATTCCATAAGCAGATTTATAAGCGATTTGCCTTCTGTGGACTTGTGATTGGTGAATAGTTTCACAATGTCAGGATGCTGGCGGTCGAATGGATAAAACCAGTGTGCTGCCTGACGGAAAAACGGATACGATTTCAGTTGGGCAAAGGCACTCAGGTAGGTATCTGCTCCTTCCAGCTGTAACTCTCCCAGTTCGCGTATACTTTCTTCGACACGTTTCATCTCTTTCTCCCATTCAGGATTCTTGTCTTCCAAATCCTCCAGATCAATGATTTTCTGATTTTGGTTCAGCATTTCCGGAGAAATCTTCATGTTGGGTATAATTTCTTCACGCAGTTTCTTTTCTATCTTTTCCGTTTCACGGGAAAGGAGCAGGAGGGTCTGAAGTTTGTTCAGTTCCTTAATGATCGGGGTAGAGTCGCTTAGTAATGATAAGGCTGCTTGCAGATCCGGATATAGCTTTAACCTTTTTTCTTGATAATAGGCTGTCAGAGCAATTCCAATCAAAGCACGTTGGACAACTATTGTTTCGCTGTGTGTCTGATATGCCTTAATAAGGAATTGGAACTTCCGGCTGTCGAATACTTGTATCAGGCTTAAAGTGACTGCACTTATCATTACAGCTACATCGTTGGCAGGAACGAGCAGTGATTCCAATATGGAATTTGCACCCGACAAGTCTTCATCTGTCCAATGTGTAGAAATCCATATTATATCGAATAACTCAGTAACATACTTTTCATGCTCGATATATAGCTTGTTAACTGTTTCACTACGCCGTTCTTCGTCCATGACTGTTATCTGAGCCATTCCCAGATTTTCGCTGAAAGCTTCAAGACTGAGACAGATTTCCTGATAAGAATGTGGTGGAATTTGCTGAAAACTGTAATATTTTCCATGCATATATCCTGTTCCAGTACGATATTTACGTGTGGCTTCGGTGCGGTCGGCAAGTTCGTATGCTGTACGGAGTAACTGATGGTATAATTTGTTGCGTTCCGGATCTTCCATACCCTGTGCCGCATATTGCAGCATATAACTGTAAGTAGTCTGCAAACTTTCTATTTCAGAACTTAATTGCCAGTTGTCTGCTTCATGCGCCAAAGCTGTAAGTTGTACAAGAGCTTCTTTAAGCCGTTTGTTATCAAGAAATTCAATGATGTCGTTGTACATATAGTTGATAGGTCGAATAATATTAAAGTATTATTTATTATTGCTGATGCCGTAAGGTAAGACTCTATGTTGGCCAAAGCTTTTTGTGAAAGTCTTTCGACACTTTGTATGGACTTTCCTGAAATATAGGGCGTATATAAAAGATTACTGCATGATTTCAGTTCTTCGTATACGTTGCCCATTCCTGTCGCGTCACAAAGATAATAATTGTCGGGTGACTCATTCAGCCAATCTTTCATGGCAGCAACATCGAATGTCGGTCCTACTGAAGTATTCACTACAATTTTGTTATTGCCTAAAATGGAAAATTCTCTTTTTTCCAGCAGATAATTGTTACGAGGAATACATGTGCAGATTATTTCATTTTTATCCAACAGTTCATCGAGTGGCATGTACACAAATCCGGCGTTGTCTGCATCTGCTTTTCTGTGGCGGCTGAAGTAGCTGACTTCTGCTCCGAAAAACTTCAGCGCATCGGCAACCATTCGTCCGGTTTTACCCATTCCGATGATTCCTATCTTCCGTCTGGTCAGTTCAGTACTTTCCTTACGCCAGCGTATGCCTCCAATCCGTGTAATAATCGTACCAGTCGCTTATTACATACTCTAGAACTCCTTCGTCGCCATAATCTTTTACTCCGAGCACGGTAATTCCTCTTCGTTGGGCTTCTATAACATCCACGTTACAGCTTTCCGGGTTATAGAGTGTGCAGCACATGCCTATGTATTGTATATTGCGGCAGGCATCGAGTACACTTTTTCTGATAGGTGTACGGAATGATACTAACAGGCAGTCGGCATCACCGATACGCTCGGTTACGATATGTTCGTCTTGTGGAAAATCATGATATACCACTACTTCTTCTCCCAGCTTTTGCAGCTGTTGTAGGGCTTCTTCATTAAGCAGCGTTTCGTCTACCGCTACTATTTTCTTAAACCTTGTCATTTCCTTTATTTATCTTTTTGTTGTTAAGATATTGGTTTTTCTGCAAAGTTATTCATTCTTTCCGTTTTTATGGATAAAATTTCTTATTTTGAAAATCTAAAAAAGCTTTTGTTTTTCTTCAAGCTCGGGTTTATATTCTTCTGTACTGAAATTATTTTATAATTTTGCATTGTTTATTATATGAGTAATCTTCTGCCGGCGAGGTCAGGAAGATGTGACTATACTATTGATGATAACAATGGGAATAACAGAACTTCAATCGCGTTATACTCGTCATCCGGCCTTGGAAGGATTGGCGAATACTTTAAAAAATAATGATATCCGTACTGTATTTTTAGAGGGAACACATGCTTCGTGCGCATCGTTGTTTGCTTCCTGCTTTATCAAGTCGGTATCGGGCGTATATCTTTTTGTCTTGAATGATCAGGAGGAAGCCGGATATTTTTATCATGATATGGTGCAGGTGAACGGTGATGAACAGATTTTATTTTTCCCTTCATCTTATCGCAGGGCTATTAAATACGGTCAAAAAGATGCAGCCAATGAAATACTCCGTACTGAAGTGTTGAGCAGGCTGGAAAAGAATGAACCAGTAACAGTTGTAACTTATCCCGATGCGCTTGCCGAGAAGGTCGTTTCACCGAAGATACTGAGTGACAGAACACTGAAGCTGACTGTCGGACAGCACATTGATACGGATGAAATTACCAAAACACTTTCGGATTATGGCTTCGAGCATGTTGACTATGTATATGAACCGGGACAGTTCGCTACACGCGGTAGTATCATCGACGTCTATTCTTTCGCTTCTGAATATCCTTACCGAGTAGACTTTTTCGGTGATGAGATAGATAGTATACGTACCTTTGAGGTAGAAAGCCAGTTGTCGCGTGAGAAAAAAGATTCGGTAAGTATTGTTCCGGAACTGGCACAGGCTATGGATGGCGATATCAGTTTCCTGAGCTTTATTCCACGTGAAACTGTTTTATGGGTAAAAGATTTATTGTGGGTACGCGAACGTATCCAGATAATTCATGATGAGGCTCTCTCGCCTCAGGCACTGACCGCATATGAGGGAGAGCAGACTGAGTTGATGAACCTGGAGCGGAAGCTGATAGACGGTGCTGAGTTTACGGTAGAATCACTGGAGTTCCGGCGGATTGATTTCGGACACAAGGCAACGGGGACACCTCAGGCTACACTGAAGTTCAATACGTCTGTACAGCCTATTTTCCATAAGAATTTCGATTTGGTAGCAAGTTCATTGACAGATTATTTACAGCGGGGATATTCCATTTATATATGTTCTGACAGTGTAAAACAGACGGACCGACTGGCAGATATCTTTCGTGAGCGTGGTGATAAGATAGATTTTACAGCTGTAGACCGTACCTTGCACGAAGGATTTGTCGATCACACGTTGCATTGCTGTATTTTTACCGATCATCAGATATTCGACCGTTTTCATAAATATAATCTGCGCAGTGATAAGGCAAGAAGTGGTAAGGTCGCACTTTCTTTGAAAGAGCTTAACATGTTCGAACCGGGTGATTATGTGGTGCATATTGATCATGGAATCGGAAAGTTTGCCGGACTTGTGCGCATCCCGAACGGGAATACAACGCAGGAAGTTATTAAGCTGGTTTATTCAGAACGATGATGTGGTGTTTGTTTCTATTCATTCTCTGCATAAGATTTCCAAATATAAGGGAAAAGAAGGAGAACAGCCTCGTATCAGTAAATTGGGTACGGGAGCATGGGAAAAGATCAAGGAACGTACTAAGACTAAGATTAAGGATATTGCCCGTGATTTGATTAAACTTTATTCACAGCGTAAGCAGGAAAAAGGGTTTAAATATAGTCCGGACAGTTTTATGCAGCATGAACTGGAGGCAAGCTTTATCTATGAGGACACTCCCGACCAGTTGAAAGCTACTCAGGAAGTAAAAGCCGATATGGAGAGCGATCGTCCGATGGATCGCCTTGTGTGTGGTGATGTGGGCTTCGGAAAAACAGAAGTTGCCATACGTGCCGCATTTAAGGCCGTGGCCGACAATAAGCAGGTTGCTGTGCTTGTTCCTACTACTGTATTGGCTTATCAGCACTACCAGACTTTCTGTAAACGTCTGGAAGGGATGCCTTGTAAGGTAGAATATCTGAGCCGTGCCCGTACAGCTAAAGATACATCTCGTATTCTGAAGGAGTTGGAAGCTGGTACTGTCAATATTTTGATAGGTACGCATAAGATTATCGGTAAAAGTGTAAAGTTCCATGATCTGGGTTTGCTGATTATCGATGAAGAACAAAAGTTTGGAGTAAGTGTAAAAGAAAAATTGCGTCAGATAAAGGTCAATGTAGACACACTGACCATGACGGCAACACCTATTCCGCGTACACTTCAGTTTCGTTGATTGGGGCTCGTGGACCTCTCGGTTATACAGACACCACCGCCCAACCGCTATCCGATACAGACGGAGGTGCATACGTTTAACGAAGAGATAATAACGGAAGCGATAAACTTCGAGATGAGCCGGAACGGACAGGTATTTTTCGTGAACAACCGCATTCAGAACCTGATGGAACTGAAAGCAATGATTGTGCGCAATATTCCTGATTGCCGTGTATGTATCGGACATGGACAGATGCAGCCCGAAGAACTGGAAAAGATAATCTTCGGTTTTGTAAACTATGATTATGATGTGTTGCTTGCAACTACTATCATCGAAAGTGGAATTGATATTCCGAATGCCAATACGATTATCATTAATCAGGCACAGAACTTTGGGTTGAGTGACTTGCACCAGATGCGCGGACGTGTAGGACGAGGCAACAAAAAAGCTTTCTGTTATTTGCTGGCTCCTCCGTTGTCACTCGCTTACCCCCGAAGCCAAACGCCGTCTTCAAGCCATCGAAAACTTTAGCGATTTGGGAAGCGGTATACACATTGCCATGCAGGATTTGGATATTCGTGGTGCTGGTAATATGCTGGGAGCTGAACAAAGTGGTTTTATAGCAGACTTGGGATATGAAACCTATCAGAAGATTCTGTCGGAAGCTGTAACCGAATTGAAGAATGATGAGTTTGCAGAACTTTATGCCGACGAGATAAAAGCAGGAGAAGAAAAAATCAGTGGCGAAGATTTCGTGGACGAATGTACTGTAGAAAGTGATTTGGAATTATTGTTCCCTAACGAATATATTCCAAGCAGCAGTGAACGAATGTTGCTTTATCGTGAACTGGACAAACTGGAACTCGACCGTGATGTAGAGGCTTTCAAGGAACGTCTGGTCGACCGCTTTGGAAAGATTCCGCCTGAAGGGGAAGAGTTGATTCGCATTGTGCCTCTTCGTCGCCTGGCAAAACGTTTGGGAGTGGAAAAAGCTGTACTGAAAGGTGGTAAGATGATTCTTTATTTTGTAAGCAATCCGGACAGTCCGTATTATCAGAGTGCCGCTTTTGGAAAGATAATCGACTATATGGCAAAGTATCCGAGAGTATGCAACTTGCGTGAACAGAACGGACGCCGCAGCATGATTGTGAAAGATATTACTGATGTGGATTCAGCAGTCCGGATTTTACAGGAAATGGTCAGCTTGGGGTAATTGTGCGCCGGAAAGCATTGTAGCGGAAAACCTGTTGTCAGATGAAAATAGGTTTCTTTAAAGGGACTGGTCGTCGGACAATTAAAAAATCCGGCCGAGCAGTTCGGCTTTTGAGATAGATGATGTAATTTTATATACTAATACGTAATATTTTATGATTTCAGTAGATGGACTTACCGTCGAATTTGGCGGAACCACCTTATTTAGTGACATTAGTTTTCAGATTAATGAAAAAGACCGTATCGCCCTGATGGGAAAGAACGGAGCAGGGAAATCGACCTTATTGAAAATATTGGCAGGGGTACGTCAGCCTACCCGTGGAAAGGTGACGGCTCCTAAAGACTGTGTAATTGCTTATCTGCCTCAGCATCTGATGACGGAGGATGGACGTACGGTGTTCGAGGAAGCATCGCAGGCTTTTGCTCATCTTCGTGAAATGGAAGAAGAGATAGAACGCATGAACAACGAGCTGGCTACCCGTACCGATTACGAAAGCGATTCGTATATGGAGTTGATAGAAAAGGTTGCGGCAATGAGCGAGAAGTTTTATGCCATTGATATGACTCACTTTGAAGAGGACGTAGAGAAGGCTTTGCTCGGACTGGGTTTCATGCGTGAGGATTTTAACCGTCCTACCAGTGATTTCAGTGGAGGATGGCGCATGCGTATCGAACTGGCTAAACTGCTGTTGCAGAACCCGGATGTATTATTGCTGGACGAGCCGACTAATCACCTGGATATTGAATCTATCGGCTGGTTGGAAGAATTTCTGATTAACAGTGCCAAGGCTGTGGTAGTTATCAGTCACGACCGTAAGTTTGTCGACAATATTACTACACGTACCATTGAAGTGACGATGGGACGTATTTACGACTATAAGGTAAACTATTCGCAGTATCTTGTATTGCGTAAGGAACGTCGTGAACAGCAGATGAAGCAATACGAAGAACAGCAGAAGATGATTCAGGAAACGAAAGACTTTATTGAACGTTTCAAAGGAACATACAGTAAGACACTTCAGGTACAGAGTCGCGTAAAGATGCTGGAGAAACTGGAACTTATTGAAGTTGATGAAGAAGATACTTCGGCACTCCGACTCAAATTCCCTCCTTCACCCCGAAGCGGAAGTTATCCGGTTATTATGGAAGGAGTAGGCAAAACTTATGGTGATCATGTGGTGTTCCGTAATGCAAATCTTACCATAGAACGTGGCGATAAAGTTGCTTTTGTGGGAAAGAATGGAGAAGGTAAGTCTACGCTTGTGAAATGTATTATGGGAGAGATAGAGCACGAGGGAACACTTACATTGGGACACAATGTGCAGATTGGTTACTTCGCTCAGAATCAGGCTTCGTTGCTGGATGAAAACCTGACTGTTTTCCAGACTATCGATGATGTGGCAAAAGGGGAAATCCGAAACAAGATACGCGACTTGCTGGGAGCGTTTATGTTTGGCGGACCGGAAGAGTCAATGAAGAAAGTAAAGGTACTTTCAGGAGGAGAACGTACGCGTCTGGCTATGATTAAATTGCTGCTGGAGCCGGTTAACCTGCTTATTCTGGACGAGCCGACTAACCATCTTGACATGAAGACAAAAGATATTCTGAAACAGGCTCTGATGGATTTTGATGGAACACTGATTGTTGTTTCGCACGACCGTGACTTCCTTGACGGATTGGTTACCAAGGTATACGAGTTCGGTAATCAGCGTGTGAAAGAACACTTGTGTGGCATCTATGAATTCTTGGAGACTAAGAAAATGGAAAACCTGCGGGAGCTGGAAAAGAAGAATTGATGATTTTATAAGTACATGGTATAATTTATCGCCATGAATAAGAAAAAACGTCACTGGAAATTATCGAATTTCCGGTGACGTTTTTTCTTATTTGTCGGTGTGTATTGAAGTTGTTTATTCGGTCTGTTTTTTTCCAAATTCAGGATCTATTTTCAGTAGAGCTGTTACACCAAAGGTTGCGGCACAGCATACCATGATCCAGAGGAAGAAGTACTGGTATCCCAGAAGCTCCTGCATCCATCCGGCTATCATGCCTGGAAGCATCATTCCCAGTGCCATGAAAGCTGTACAAATGGCATAATGTGCGGTACTGTGAGTCCCTCGGGAAAAATAAATGAGGTAAAGCGTGTAAGCAGTGAAACCGAATCCATAGCCAAACTGCTCAATAAAGATGCATATGTTTATCCATAAGAGATTCGTTTCGGGGAAGTAGCTTAAAAATACATATACAATGTCGGGCAGTGAGATAGCCCATACCATATACCATAGCCATTGTTTCAGTCCGTGCCGTGCGACTGCCATACCTCCCAATATACCTCCTAACATCAGTCCGATAATGCCGACTGTACCTTGTGTAAATCCTATCTGTTCGGTCGTCATGCCTAATCCGCCTTCAGAAACCGGATCAAGCAGGAAAGGAATGCTCATCTTAGTCAGTTGTGCTTCCGGTAACCGGTACAGAAGCATGAATAATATAGCAATACCAGCCTGCTCTTTTCGGAAAAACGAGCGGAATGTCAGCAAAAACTCTTTAAGTAGTCCAGAGGCTGATGTTTCTACTGCTGCCTTGTCATTTGCAGGACGTGGCAAAATAAAGGCATGATAGAGCCATAGCGCAAGAAATATTCCTGCCATGATGAGGAACGTGATGCTCCATGAGTAGGGAATGCTTCCGGTTGTTTTTTCCAGATATCCGGCTATCATGACCAGTAAGCCTTGTCCGGCGATGGTTGCTATACGATAAAAAGTGCTTCTGATTCCGACAAACAAAGCCTGTTCATGAGTCGTTAAGCCGAGCATGTAAAATCCGTCTGCTGCAATATCATGAGTTGCGGAACTGAAAGCCATGAGCCAGAATATGGCAAGTGTAGCCTGGAAAAAATGTTCGGTAGGTATAGTAAAAGCAATACCTGCAAGACCTGCTCCGATAAATAGCTGCATGAGAGTTACCCACCAGCGTTTGGTACGGAGTAAATCGACAAACGGGCTCCATAATGGCTTGATGACCCATGCAGGTTCAGCCAACTCGTATAAAGAGCTACTTCTGTATTTGAAATTCCCATGCGCTTATACATGACAAGCGACAGAGTCATGACTGCTATATAAGGTAATCCCTCAGCAAAGTAAAGCGTTGGGACCCACGACCAGGGAGATTGTTTTTTCATATTGAAAATATTAATACAGTTTTCTTATATCTGCCCCTTTATAGTAATGAAGCAAAATTTCGTTGTAATTATAGCCCTGCTCACCCATGACGGCAGCACCGATTTGGCAAAGGCCTACACCATGTCCCCATCCGGCACCAGTAAGTTCGAACCATGCAGGTATTCCTTCGGCATCCGTTTCTCCTTTTTCTACGATGAATGCAGAACTGAATAAGTGGGTAGGAGAGAGTGTACGGCGTATTTCCAGTTCTTTGCCTATGATAAGTGTCTTTTCTGTTCCTACTATTTTCAGCTTGCAGATACGTCCTGATTTTCCTCGTTCAACGGGAATGAGATCGACAATCTTTCCATAATCGTTCTTTGTATTGCTGCGAATCAGTTCTGCAAGCTCTTCCTGGGTATAGCGAACTTTCCAGCGATAGAAATTGGTTGTTTCCTGATCGTAGTTGTTAAGTATCTGTGAAATGATGTTTTTATCATGAGTGTAGCAAAAACTGTCAGGGGTACTTTTAATCCATTTCTCAGCTTCACTTTCTTGAGTCAAATCAGGAAAACTTCCTTCCTCTTTTGTATCACGTATAGCACTGAGATAAGGGTAGTTTTTCTCTTCCCAGCAGGTATCGAAAACCTCACTGACTCCTCCACAGCATTTAGAGAAACGTGCATCACAAATACAGTTTTTGTACATTAATACTTGGCCTTGAGTTGCTTTGACCGCTTCTACAACATTCTTATTGGATGCCTTCGTAATGCCTTGGTAACGCTGGCAATGATCGTCTGCACAGACATCAAAAATAGTATGATCTTCGCGGTCGTACCAGCGGATGTATTCAGTGTCAGTCTTTATAAAGGAGAAAAAGCCGTTATCGTGTTTGCTCATTGCTTTGCGTTTTTCAATTTGCGCCAATAGCCAACTTCTTGAAATTACAGCATGAGCTTTTAAAAACTCGGGAGAGGATGTAGCATTCATCTCAGAAGAAATCACACTTATCAGGTAATCTTCTGCCGGTAAAATATTGATAGCTGTGATTTTTCCTTCATCTACAACCAACTTCAAAGTTCCGTTGAAATGCTGCGTTTCCTGACGTTCCCAATGGAAATTGATGCCAATAGTTACATCGTATAAGGAGAAAGAGGCTTCATCTTCTACAGGAGTGAATGTAAGTTCTCGATATACATTGCCATTCCATAGGATTCCTCCTTCACTAAAAGATACGACTTGGTTACCGGTTACAGTTTCACCTTTTGCCAGGAAATGAGAATTAAGGGTAAAATGTATCTCTTGGGCATTGACGATACCCACACTTATTTCTGGTTCTTTCATTATGCTCTATGTGTTTAATTATGGTATGCTACTTCTTTGTATATCTGTGTAATATCTGATTCGGTTATTTTATAAAAATCCTCTTTACGCGGAGTTACTAATAAACCTGCCATATCGAGTGCTCCAGGGCTGACTAACAGTTGCTCTCCTCCTGTTGCCGTATAGCAGGCCGGACGATGTTTTTCTCGTGGGAAATAAGCCATTGTGAACCCTCTTTGTTTGTCCTGCCATGCAAATAAATTGTATCTGGGTTCGCTTTCTCCCTCGTGCAAAGGAAATGATTGTAAGTATTGGTTAATCATTTCAGGTAATATATCTGCTGAATGATTACAGATAAATACTTGGATCGGACAGATGTAACTGGTTATTTGGAAAGAAGAATAAGTATTACCGTTTTCTGTTTTTATTTCTTTTTCTCTGACAGCTGTTTCCATGAGTCTTTCCCATTGCTGGATGACCGGCACATCGCTTTGTTTTACTGCCTGAAAATGGAAATGATCCGGAGCTGAGGCTCCACATTTAGCCCCATTGTAAAATAGGACATAATCGGATGCAAAATATTCTTCCAGCCAGCTGATCAGTTTTCCTGGAAGCTGACGTATCGTTTTATCTGCCAATACCTGATCCTGATGTTTTAAACTGGAAATGGTAAGGTGTCCGGGAAGTATCGGGTATGGATTGATCCGTAAGCTGAACGGTTCGTCTAATGAAATGATTATTTCATCTTGTTCGTTGGGCTTGTTTTCCGGACAAAGAAAGCATTTTCGTGCTTCTATAGATGATTTATCGACTTTTGCGCATGTAGAAACAGCACGTGCTGGATTGAATTGTACAGTTATCGTATTCCCTGCTAACTCGAACCGACGCGTTTCTATTTGATTGAGTGCTTCGTGGTTAGTGCGTGCTGTCTTGCCATTTTGCTAATTGGTTTTCGATAAAGACGTTCCCCTGCTTTGTCTTTTTTATTTCATTGCTTGATCGCAACTTAATTTCCAGCGTACGGAGACTGTCTTTTATAATTATTGTTCTGATTTATTTTTTCGATGCTTAAGGCTGCATCAGAGTTCCCTTCCCAACGACGGCATAGATAAAGAACATCATAGATACGTCCAATGCGATATTGGCGTGAAAATGCAAGTCCTAGAGCGTAGTCTTCTCCGTAACTGGTGTTTGGTACACGAATTTTCCTCAGTAATGGGGTGAAGAATGCTCGGGGAGCTCCTAATCCATTGATGCGTAACGCATTATTATGTCCGTTCTCATCTGTCCATTCTTTATGGTCGATTACTCCGGGAGGCAAGGTTTGCAGCGTAAAGTCGGTCATGCGGTATGAACCGATAACCATTGCACATTGTTCCTTGTAGAACTTGTCAACGATGGTTTGTACGGTATGCGGACTGCTGTACAAATCATCGCTGTCTAGCTGTATAGCAAAACGACCGCACTGTGGGTGGTTAATACCTAGATTCCAGCATCCACCAATACCTAAATCGGTTCGTTCGGGAATCAGGTGTATGACTCTATTGTCATTTTTATATTGTTCTATGATTTCACTGGTTCCGTCGGTAGAATGATTGTCTATGATAATCAGATTGAAAGGAAAACTAGTTTCCTGTTCTAAGACAGAACGTATGGCATCGTTTATTGTGCGTGCACGGTTGCGTACCGGAATGATTATTGATGCTTCATGAGAGAATTCTCCTTCTTTTAAATCAACTGTCATCATGCCGGGTTTAAGATAAGCTCCGATTTTTTTTAGATGCCGGGTAAAAACCTCTTCACGTTCGATTTGTACCTGACGGTTACGCGGGTCTACATAATCAAACTGTTTTTCACCTGACTTTCGTAAGTCTATCTCGGTTTCTGTATAAAGAAACTCTCGTATGTGTGTAAGTTCTCCGTATCTTGAAAGAGCTAATCGCAAAGCATATAATGCGGAATGTTGGTACTCTTTTTCAGCCTCAATTTCGTTGATTGCTCTTTTAAGATAATCGGTACGGAACATGAGTAAGGAGCCGAAGTCAAAATCATCCCGCACACTTCCAAGTTGGTAGTCGATAACAGGATGAGGTGTCCGTTCTCCTTTTATAGTTTTGTAATGGTCTGCATATACCATACTGCATTGAGGTGCTGAAAGGTAGTCGCACATACGTTCTAATGCCATGTAGCCAAATTCCAAATCTTGTACCTGTGTACAGATAAGGGTAAAAGGAGTATTTGCATAAAGAGCAATTTGCTTGTATTTTTCAACAGATTCGGGAGCTGAGGACGGCAATATATAGCATTTATCGGGTAAGCTCAAATTGGGAACAGGAGATGTTGGCAGTAAGAATATCCGGTCTACTGTAGGACATTCCTGTAGGTGTCTTATTGTTTTATTAATTTGATTTTCACTTCCGTATGGAATGAAACATGTGATTGTTTTATTCATATTTAATACATTTATAGTGGCAAAGATAGAGAATATATCTTATTTTTGTCTAACTTTGTACGCTAATTGTATAGAATGGAGAATCCTTTTGTACAGATTATTTGTAGAACGTGTGCAAAAACAAAGAAAGAATGGCTGATGTAAAAATTCCCTTGTTGGGGAAAACACTGAGCGAAATACAAGGTATTGTGCATGGTTTGGGTATGCCTGGATTTACGGCAAAACAAATTGTTGCATGGTTATACGATAAGAAAGTCTTTTCAATAGATGATATGACAAACTTATCGCTGAAAAATCGTGAAAGGCTGAAAGAAAACTATGAGATAGGGGCTACCGCTCCGATTCATGAGATGCGTTCTGTAGACGGGACTGTAAAATATTTGTTTTGTACTCCTGAAGGTGATTACATTGAATCTGTGTATATTCCTGACGAAGACCGTGCTACATTATGTGTTTCCTCGCAGGTAGGATGTAAAATGAATTGTAAGTTTTGCATGACAGGCAAGCAGGGATATACGAATAGTTTGACACCTACTCAAATACTGAATCAGATTTATTCTATTCCGGAACGTGAATAAGCTTACGAATATCGTTTTTATGGGAATGGGAGAACCATTTGATAATCTGGATGCGGTATTACGTTCACTTGAAATTCTTACAGCTGATTATGGATATGCTTGGAGTCCGAAACGTATAACTGTTTCTACTGTAGGCTTGCGTAAAGGCTTAGAGCGTTTCTTGGAAGAAAGTGACTGTCATTTGGCTGTGAGCCTGCATTCTCCGTTCCCTGCACAGCGAAGAGAACTGATGCCTGCCGAGAAAGCATTTTCTATTACTGAAATTATTGATATTCTCAGGCACTATGATTTTAGCAAACAGCGTCGTTTGTCTTTTGAATACATCGTTTTCAAGGGAGTAAATGACAGTATGCTGTATGCTAAAGAATTGATAAAGCTTTTACGAGGGTTGGATTGCCGTATCAATTTGATACGTTTCCATGCTATCCCAAATGTAGATTTAGAAGGTACGGATATGGAGTCTATGCTTGCGTTCCGTGACTATTTGACACAGCATGGAATTTTTGCAACAATTCGCGCATCGAGAGGAGAGGATATTTTTGCTGCTTGTGGCATGCTGTCTACGGCGAAACGGCAAGCTGAAAAAAAATAAAGAAACTAACTAAAAGAAAAAAATATGAAGCGTTTAGCCTTTTATCTGAGTTTGGCACTTGTTGTGCTAGCATTAGCTTCTTGTAAAGGGGAAGGAAAAAGTCTGATAACTCCGGCTTCCAGTGGTCGTCCTTATGAAATTTTGGTTGTTGCCGATGATAACTGTTGGATGAGTCCGGATAGTGCTCTTTTTCATGTGTTGGACACGGATGTTCCAGGATTGCCTCAGCCGGAACGCTCTTTCCGTATCTCAAGAGTGCGAACTGCGTATTATGACCGGACAATGCGTCTGTTCCGTAATATAATTATGGTAGACATCAATCCGCAGCTGTATACTCAGGTAAAGTTCAAATACTCGCGTGATGTATATGCTTCACCTCAGATGATTATGGTCATTCAGGCCCCAAATCAGGAAGAATTTGCAAACTATGTTTCTCAAAATGGAAATGTGATTATTGATTTCTTTACTCGGGCAGAAATGAACCGTGAGATAAAGACATTAGAGAAAAAACATAATCAGACTATTTCTGCTAAGGTAGGAAGTCTTTTCGACTGTGATATCTGGATGCCTGTTGAAATGGAATCATATAAAGAAGGTAAAGATTTCTTTTGGTCTTCTACCAACCTTAATGATATGAATTTTGTGATGTATACTTTCCCGTTCAGAGATGAAAATACTTTCACCAAAGCATACTTCATACACAAACGTGATTCTGTAATGAAAGTGAATATCCCGGGAGAGCGTGAAGGTATGTATATGGAAACTGCTGATTCTGCATTTGTTGATGTTAGAAATATTGCAGTAAAGGGAGATTATGCTTTTGAGGCCCGTGGACTATGGGAAATGAAAAATGATGCAATGGGTGGCCCGTTTGTATCGCATATGAGAGTTGACCGTGCAAATGCTCGTGTAGTAGTTGTAGAAGGGTTTGTCTATAATCCGGGTAAATTGAAACGAGATCAGATCCGTCGGTTGAATGCAGCATTGTATACATTGAAGTTACCTTCAGACAGGCTGTTTCAGAACTGCCGGTTGATAGTACGTTAACCGAAGAAAAAGTAGAACATAAAGCTAGAACAAAACAAGCAATAAATAAAGAAGCATGGAAGAACGTAAGATAATTGTGGGAATCACCCACGGAGATATAAATGGAGTAGGGTATGAAGTAATACTGAAAGCCTTTTCTGATCCCACTATGTTGGATCTGTGTACTCCAGTAATTTACGGATCGCCTAAAGTTGCTGCATACCATCGTAAAGCGATGGATATTCAGACAAACTTTAGTATTATCAATTCTGCATCTGAAGCTCAGGAAGGACGTGTCAATATTGTAAATTGTACCGAAGATGAACTGAAGGTGGAATTAGCTAAACCTACTCAGGAAGCAGGACGTGCTGCATTAGCTGCACTGGAAATGTCTTTGAAGGAATATCGTGAAGGATTGTTTGATGTATTGGTAACAGCTCCAATCAACAAACACACGATACAGTCGGAGAATTTTCATTTTCCCGGTCATACTGAATATATAGAAGAACGTGTAGGAAATGGACAGAAGGCCTTGATGATTTTATTAAAAGATGATTTCAGAGTAGCTTTGGTTACTGGACATGTGCCTGTCAGCGAGATTTCAAAAGATTTGACTCAGGAATTAATCATGGAAAAAATGACTATTTTCCATCGTTCCTTAAAACAGGATTTCGGCATTGACAATCCTCGTATAGCAGTCTTTTCACTGAATCCTCATGCTGGTGACTGTGGACTGATTGGAAGTGAAGAGCAAACGGTTATCATTCCAGCTATGGAAGAAATGATAAAACGTGGTGTACAGTGTTTTGGCCCTTATCCGGCAGACGGTTTTATGGGTTCTGGAAACTATCGCTATTTTGATGGTATTTTAGCAATGTATCACGATCAAGGTCTGGCTCCGTTTAAGGCTTTGGCTATGGATGAGGGGGTCAATTTTACAGCGGGTCTTCCTATTGTGCGTACCTCTCCTGCTCATGGAACAGCCTATGATATTGCGGGTCAGGGAGTTGCTTCAGAGGATTCATTCCGTCAAGCAATATATGTAGCGCTAGATGTTTTCCGTAATCGTTGTATAGAAAAAGAAATCAGTGCACATCCGTTGCGCAAGCAATATTATGAAAAGCGTGACGATAGCGATAAACTGAAACTGGATACGGTAGATGAAGAGCAAATATAGGAATCTGTTTCTGCTTTTTGGCATAGTTGCCATAGCCGTCATGCTTCTTACGTTTGACGTGTCCTATGCAGAACTGACAGATAGCCTCCGGAAAGCAGGTCTTTGTTTTCCGGTGGTTATCTTTTTATGGGTTTTAATTTATTTGCTTAATGCTGGAGCCTGGTATATCATTATACACGATGGCTTTAGAGGTGATAAAATACCTTATTGGCGTGTATATAAATATACGGTAACGGGCTTTGCGTTGAATGCAACTACTCCCGTTGGGCTGATGGGGGGGGAACCTTATCGCATTATGGAGTTAGCTCCTTATGTTGGAGTAGAAAAAGCTACCTCTAGTGTGATACTATATGTAATGATGCATATTTTTTCTCACTTTTGTTTTTGGCTTTTCTCTATCCTTCTCTATCTCGTTTTATACTTTCATCACCTTCAATTGGAGTCTGTCATTGTTTTTGGCATTTTCCGGCATCTTTTGTTTAATGGGAGTTTATTTCTTTATGAAAGGTTATCGGCAGGGTTTGGCGATGCGTTGTATCCGATTGTTGCAAAGGGTGTTTTTTTTGAAGCGTTGGGCTATAAATTTTGCTGAAAAGAAGCAAGAAACACTTCAACGAATTGATGATCAGATAGCGGAATTACATGGCAAACATCGTGTAACTTTTTATACATCTTTGGGAGCTGAGTTTTTTGCGCGGGTTTTATCATGTGCTGAGATTTATTTTATATTATCGATTTTTACAGATACGATTAGCTATTGGGATTGTATTCTAATATTGGCTTTTACCTCTTTGTTTGCTAATGCTTTGTTCTTTTTACCGATGCAGTTAGGAGGTCGGGAGGGCGGTTTTGCTTTGGCTGTAGGTGGATTGTCAATGCCATATGCTTACGGTGTGTATATGGGGCTGATAATGCGGCTTCGTGAATTGGTCTGGATAATTTTAGGTATCGGATTGATGAAATTTGGTAATAAGAATAGTCTGAAAAGTAAACGTATTTAGAAGCTTAAATAAATCATGTGGTTTAGTTCTTTGGTACAAGGTATAAAGTCTACATTAAAGTCGGAAGATACAGAAGGTTTTTTTGAAATATATGTAACTCGTTCTTGCGGCTATTTGTGGGCATTGTTTTTTAAGCAATTACATATACATCCTAATGTAGTGACAATCGTTTCTATCATATTAGGAGCCTTGTCGGGGTATATGTTTTATTATGATGATTTATCTCATACTCTGTGGGGTATTTTTTGCTGATATGGGCAAATTGGTATGATTGTGCAGATGGGCAACTTGCTCGTATGACGGGAAAGAAAAGTCTTTTGGGGCGTATCCTTGACGGATTTGCCGGAGATGTATGGTTTTTCTCAATTTATTTCTTTATCAGTTTACGCTTACGCCATCTTGGGGTATATGGATTTGGTTGTTATCAGCCTTTGCCGGATTTATTTGTCATAGTAAACAGTGTGCTTTGGCCGACTATTATCGTAATGTTCATATGTTTTTTCAAAAAGAGCTGATAAATGTGAGTTGGACTCTTCAGAAGAACATATCGTAAAAATGAAGGCCTTGAAATGGAGTAAAAGACTGGTTTTA